>Ga0209194_1000245_pt1 | contig 47577 bp, 41 predicted proteins | sample COGITO_mtgs_1004_FD_184787 | JGI IMG/M metagenome (GOLD analysis project Ga0209194, IMG submission 184787) | Pelagic marine microbial communities from North Sea - COGITO_mtgs_100413 (SPAdes) (version 2) | ecosystem: Environmental > Aquatic > Marine > Epipelagic ... | reverse complement strand
AAACCAATATGTTAACTTTTAGAGTTTAAGCAACTCAAACAGCTTAGGGTGGTTATAGCATTGGGGCTCACCTCTTCCCATTCCGAACAGAGAAGTTAAGCCCAATAGCGCCGATGGTACTGCATTTTATGTGGGAGAGTAGGTCGCTGCCTTTCTTTATACTGAGTTATCAGTATCTTTTAAACCTCATTCTAACGAATGAGGTTTTTTTTTGATGTATATTTATGTAAGGCTATAAAATATTAATAAATTTACGCGTTATTAAAATAGAGCTCATTCCTGCAGGTTTAATTCTATGAAAAAAATATCTTTTTTATATTTCATTTTACATTCATCTTTACTGTTTAGTCAGGTTGGTGGTGAAAGTGTTTTCCAATTCTTGAATTTAAACTCATCCTCAAGACAGGTAGCTTTAGGGGGTGAAGTTTTGACCTTAATTAATGATGTTAATCAGCCAATATGGAATCCCTCAACTATTAATGCAGAATTAGATAAACAATTGTCAATTAATTATACAAGTTTTTTAGCTGGAATAAGTGTAGGTTCAGCCTCTTATTCTCAAGTTATTAATAGACGTTTTGGAGCCATTCATGGAAGTGTAAAATACTTAAATTATGGAACGCTTATAGAAGCAGACGAAAATGGAAATGAAACTGGTGATTTTAAAGCAAGTGATGTGGCTCTTTCTGTTGGTTATGCTTTTAATCTCCCTTGGACAAACTTTTTTATGGGTTTTAATGGAAAGTTGGTCAATTCTACGATTAGTAGTTTTACCTCAAATGGTATTGCTGCAGATATAGCTGTTTTATATTATAGCCCATATAAATCTTATGCTTTTACATTAGTTGCCAGAAATATGGGTACACAAATTCAGTCCTTTGATGGAACCAATGAGAAATTACCTTTTAAAGTTGCTGTCGGTGGTTCCTATAAACTAAGATATGTTCCTCTAAAATGGCATGTAACATTAGATAACCTACAACAATGGGAAATAGCTGTTCCTAATCCATCGAATTCAACAAGTGATTTGGAGGGAAATACAACCGACGAAAAAATTTCTTTTTTTACAAACGCTATTAGACACCTAGTTATTGGAGCAGAACTTTTTCCAGAAAGCCCTATTAATCTTAGGGCTGGATATAATTTTAGAAGATCAAGTGAATTAAAATTACAAAACTCGAGGACCTTCAGTGGTATTTCTTTTGGTTTTGGAATAAAAATGAATAAATTAAAGTTTAATTATGCTTTTTCAAAATATCACGCTGCAACAAGTGCAAGTACGTTTAGTTTACAAATTGATTTAGATAAAAGATAATGGATAAAAGAATTACTGTAGCAATAGATGGGTTTTCATCTACAGGCAAGAGCACTATAGCCAAGCAATTAGCGAGTAAACTGGGCTATGTTTATGTTGATAGTGGTGCAATGTATAGAGCTATGACTCTTTTTTCTATGCAAAAAGGGTATATCTCAAGTAGTCAATTTTGTGTTCAAGATTTGATAGATAATTTAGATAATGCAAGTTTAAAATTTATCTATAATGAACCTCTAGGCTATGCTGAAATGTATTTAAATGATGTAAATGTAGAAAAATCAATACGTTCATTAGAAGTTTCTAATTTGGTTAGTAAGGTTTCTGCCATACCAGAAGTTCGAAAAAAATTGGTTGCCATACAAAAAGAAATTGGTAAAAATAAAGCAGTTGTCATGGATGGAAGAGATATTGGAAGTGTTGTATTTACAGATGCTGAGTTGAAAATTTTCATGACCTCTTCTGCTGAAACGAGGGCACGACGCCGTTTTGATGAATTGATACAGAAAGGAGAAAATGTTAGCTATGAAGATGTTTATACAAATGTAGTAGAGAGGGATCGAGTGGATACATCAAGAAAAGACTCTCCTTTGGTGAAAGCTGATGGAGCTATAGAAATTGATAATTCACAATTGTCAAAAGAAAAACAATTTGAAATTATTTTAAAGCTAGTAGAAGAAAAGTTAAGGGATATTTAAATATTTGTGAGTCTGTAAAGAAATTTTCCATTTAGGATTTTTCATCACATACGCTACGATGAGTTCTGTCATTTTCTCTTTTTTACTCCATTCAGGTTGTAAAAATAATTCACAATTAACACCAACTTTAGCTGCTTGTTCTTCAGCAAATTTAAAATCACTTTTATTGAAGATAATCATTTTAAGTTCATCTGCCTCTTTGTAGACTTCATCTAAAGGAAGTTTATTTTTTTTAGGAGACAAACAAAACCAATCCCAAACACCAGAGAAAGAATACGCTCCAGAGGTCTCAATATGTGTTTTTATTCCCTGCTTATGAAGTTCTGATGTTAAATAATTCATAGACCACATCAAGGGTTCGCCACCCGTTATGACTACAGTGTCTGAGTGTTTTTTAGCATGACTAACTATAGAGTTTACGTGGGTTGGGGGATGTATTTCTGCGTTCCAACTTTCTTTAACATCACACCAATGACAGCCTACATCACAACCACCTACACGAATAAAATAGGCCGCTTTACCTGTGTGATACCCTTCACCTTGTATGGTATAAAATTCCTCCATCAATGGGAGCATTTTACCTTGGTCTACTAAATCTTTTGTTTCTTTATTCATATTACTTTCTTAAGTAATCTTTTCAATTTTATCTTTCAAAAATTAAATTGATTGCAAATGTACTTCTTGCATTCTTATTTTCACAATAAAATGTCTGATAAACTAATTTAATATCCTATTTTTCTTTATATAATTTATAGCAGTTAAAAACTTAATAATCAGTAGAATTTTGTACATTTGCACTCCTTTTTACGATAACAGATTAGAAAAAGGATTTTTAAGATCATAAATAGGTATAATATCTCTTTGAGTTTTTATCGTTAATAATCTGAATTACAATAAGATACAAAAACATTTTCAGCATGTCTGAAGAAACAAAAAAAACGGAAGCTGCTAAGGCTCCAGAAGTACAAGAAGTAGCCGTAGAAGCTACTACAGAATCTACAGAAACTGTAGAAATTACAGAAACTACAACTGTAGTAAAAGAAGAATCACAAGAAGACTTTTTAAAGAATTTTAACTGGCATAAATACGAAGAAGGTATTGAAGCTGTAGATGAGTCTAAGTTAAAAGAATTTGAAAGCGCTTTAGAAGGAACAGTTGGTTTTGTAAAAGAGCGTGACGTAATAGAAGGACTTGTTATAAGAATTACTGATAGAGATGCTATTATAGATATCAATTCTAAATCTGAGGGCGTTATTTCCTTGAATGAGTTTAGATATAATTCTAGTTTATCAGTTGGTGATACAGTAGAAGTTTTAGTAGACAAAAGAGAAGATAGTTCTGGTCAATTAGTGCTATCTCACAAGAAAGCTAGAGTAATAAAAGCATGGGAACGCGTTAACAATGCTCATGAAACAGGTGAAGTTGTTAATGGATTCGTTAAGTGTAGAACTAGAGGTGGAATGATTGTAGATGTTTTTGGAATAGAAGCATTCTTGCCTGGTTCTCAGATCGATGTGAAGCCTATCCGTGACTACGATCAATACGTTGAAAAAACAATGGAATTTAAAGTGGTTAAAATTAATCATGAATTTAAAAACGTTGTTGTTTCACATAAAGCGCTTATTGAAGCAGATATTGAAATACAAAAGAAAGAAATTATTGGTCAACTAGAAAAAGGACAAGTATTAGAGGGTATTGTTAAAAATATTACTTCTTATGGTGTCTTTGTTGATCTAGGTGGTGTTGACGGATTAGTTCATATTACAGATTTATCATGGTCTAGAATTAACCATCCAAATGAAGTGGTTGAATTAGATCAAAAATTAAACGTAGTAATCTTAGACTTTGATGATAGTAAATCTAGAATTCAATTAGGATTAAAACAATTATCTTCTCACCCATGGGATGCTTTAAATGCTGAACTTAAGATTGGTGATAAAGTAACAGGTGAAGTTGTTGTGATTGCAGATTATGGTGCATTTGTAGAAGTATCTGAAGGTGTTGAAGGATTAATTCACGTTTCTGAAATGTCTTGGTCTACTCATTTACGTTCTGCACAAGATTTTGTTAAGGTTGGAGATAAAGTTGAAGCGCAAATTTTAACTTTAGATAGAGACGAACGCAAGATGTCTTTGGGGATGAAACAATTACATCCAGATCCATGGACAGATATTACCAAAAAATATCCAGTTGCATCTACCCACACTGGTACTGTAAGAAATTACACAAACTTTGGTGTATTTGTTGAGTTAGAAGAAGGAATTGATGGTCTTGTATACATTTCTGATCTTTCTTGGACTAAGAAAATTAAGCATCCATCAGATTTTGTTACTGTTGGAGATTCTTTAGAAGTTCAAGTATTAGAATTAGATGTTGAAGGAAGAAAGTTAAACTTAGGACATAAGCAAACTCAAGATAATCCATGGGATGCTCACGAGGCAACTTATTCTATAGATTCTGTTCATACAGGAACCATTAAAGAGAAAAATGATAAGGGAGCAGTAGTAACTTTTACTGATGGAGTAGAAGGATTTGCCCCTGGACGTCATTTAGAGAAAGAAGATGGAACTAAACTTGGTAAAGGAGATACTATTGAATTTAAAGTATTAGAATTTAGCAAAGAATATCGAAGAATAGTTGTGTCTCACACATCTATTTTCAAAGAGCAAGAAAAAAGAAATATGAAAGCTGTAGCAAAAAAATCTGCTGAAGCCGAAAAAACCACCCTTGGAGACATTGGAGGTCTTGCAGATTTGAAAAAGCAAATGGATGCTAAAGCTAAGAAGAAATAAGTTTTTCTTTTTACCTATAAATATCAAAACCACTGTATTTTACAGTGGTTTTTTTTATTTCATATATTTGATATGAATAAATTTTAAATCATGAAAATAAAAACCCTATTGTATGTTTCTCTTATATTTTTAATTGGGTGTACTACAAAACAAAAACAACTCAAAGAAATTGATCCTTCAACATATTGGGGTAAGAATCCATGGCCAGAAATTAGAAAAAAAAGAATCAATAAATTATTACCTAATGCATTGCAAGAGGCTAAAGTTGATTGTTGGTTAGTACTTTGTAGAGAAAACAATAATGATCCTTTAGCAGATCACATCGGAGGAGAAAATACAGGTGGGAGCGCTGTTTTTTTATTTTATAATGATGATCGAGGTTTTCATTCAAAGGTTTTCTCTCCTATTGGAGAATCAACAGCCTTGGATGAATTAAATATTCATGATGAAGTAGTTAGTGTTCCTAGGGGGAATTCAACAATCGATTTAGCAATTAATTTTATAAAAAATAAAAATTTTGAGACCATAGCAATAAATTCATCAACATCTAATTCAATTGCTGATGGATTATCGTATACCCAAAGAAAAGAAATAGAAAATTTATTAGGAAAAGATTCAAAAAAATTAATATCGTCTTCAGAACTTGTCTACAATTGGTTATCTATAAAATTACCAGAAGAAGTAGCAATTTTAACAAAAGCAGCAAAATTAACTGCTGAATTTCAAATTGAGGCATACAAAACAGTTATTCCAGGAAAATCAACAGATGCCGATATAGCAAAATTTTTAAAACAAAAAATGTTAGATTATGGAGTAAAAGACGGTTGGTCTCCAGACCAAAACCCTAATGTAAATTCAGGACCAGATAGAGGCCATTCTCACGCAACCAATAAAATAATAATGCCTGGGGATGTTATTCAAATTGATTTTGGAATAAAAGTTTATGATAGGTGGGTTAGTGATATTCAACGTTTTGCATATGTTTTAAAAAACGATGAAGTCAAAGCACCAGAAAATATTCAATTTTATTGGGAGAGTGGCAAGGCAGGAAATAGAGCTGCACTCAATGCAATGAAGCCCGGAGTAAAAGGTATTGATGTTGATAAAGCTCAAAGAATATTGATGAAGAAAGCAAAATCTGAATTTGTCATGTGGAGTACAGGTCATCCAGTAGGGTATGTTGCTCATGATGTTGGACCTAATTTGGGTGGATCTCAGTCAACACATGTGAGACCTGCATCAGAAAAAAAATTAAAGGAAGGAATGACTTTTGCTTTTGATGGTTTTCATGCCTGGAAATTATCTGATACAACTCTTAAAACAATATCTGTAGAGGAAATGGCAGTAATAACTAAAGATAGAGCAAGATATCTTACAAAACCTCAAGAAAATTTAATTTTAATTCCTAGTAAAAATTAAAATAGATTAAGTAGATTTCATTAACTTATTTTTTTTGGTATTTAATTAGAAGTCGATAAGAATAAATTATCTTTGTTAAACAAAAAAATGGCATGACATTAATCAAATCAATTTCTGGAATTAGAGGAACGATAGGAGGTCAAACTTCAGAAAATTTAACACCCATTGATACAGTGAAATTTGCTGCAGCTTATGGTACTTTTATAAAAAAAAGAAACCCCTCTAAAGATAAAATTAGTGTGGTTATAGGAAGAGATGCTCGTATTTCAGGTAAAATGATTAGCTCTTTAGTTGCTAATACTCTAGTTGGGTTAGGAATAGATGTTATAGATCTAGGATTGTCTACAACACCAACTGTTGAAGTTGCTGTTCCTCTTGAAAATGCAGACGGCGGAATTATTTTAACTGCAAGTCACAATCCTAAACAGTGGAATGCATTAAAATTATTAAATGAAAAGGGAGAGTTTTTAAATGGAGAAGATGGAGAGGTAATTTTAGAAACTGCCGAAAGAGATGACTTTAATTTTGCTGAAGTAGATGATTTAGGAACGTATTCAAAAGATCAGACGTATTTAAAAAAACACATATATGAAGTTTTAAACTTAGAATTAGTAGCTGTTGAAGCCATCAGAAAAGCTAAGTTTAAGGTAGTTGTTGATGGGGTAAATTCTACTGGAGGAATTTTTATTCCTGCTTTGTTAAAAGAGCTAAATGTAGAATGTATAGAATTGTATTGCACACCAAATGGGCAATTTCCACATAATCCCGAACCCTTAAAAGAACACCTCACAGATATTTCTGAATTGGTGATCAAAGAAAACGCAGATTTTGGAATTGTAGTAGACCCCGATGTAGACAGACTGGCTTTAGTTTGTGAGGATGGTTCTATGTTTGGAGAAGAATATACTTTAGTAGCCTGTGCAGATTATGTTTTAGGAAAATTAGGGGGTGGTAATACCGTTTCAAATTTATCATCTTCAAGAGCATTACGCGACATCACTCACAAACATGGTGGAACATACACAGCTAGTGCCGTAGGAGAGGTGAATGTTGTTATAAAAATGAAAGAAACGAATACAGTTATTGGAGGAGAGGGAAATGGAGGAATTATTTATCCAGCATCTCATTACGGAAGAGATAGTTTGGTTGGTGTTGCTTTATTCTTATCACTCATGGCTCATAAAAAAATGTCTTGTAAAGCTTTAAGAGATTCTTATCCAAGTTATTTTATGAGTAAAAATAAAATTCAATTAACTCCAGAGATTGATGTAGATCGTATTTTAGAAACGATTGCCAACAAATATGCTGGTGAAGAAGTGAATACCATTGATGGTATTAAAATTGATTTTGCCAAACAATGGGTACATTTACGTAAATCAAATACAGAACCAATTATAAGAATTTATACAGAGAGTAATTCTCAACAATCAGCTGATGAATTAGCCGAACGTTTCATCACAGAAATTACAGAAATTATAGCTTAACCAATGAATTCCTTAGAACAATATTTTCAGCAATTTAGAGATCATATCATAGGTATTGATCAAGATTTTGTTACTCCATTTGGTCAGAAAAAATTAGTATACACTGATTGGACGGCCAGCGGAAGATTATATCGTCCTATAGAGCAAAAGTTAACCAATGAATTTGGGCCTTTTGTGGCTAATACACATACAGAAACCTCTACATCAGGTGCTGCTATGACTCTTGCTTACCATGAAGCTAGAAATATTATTAAACGTCATGTAAACGCAAATGATAATGATGTTTTGATCACTGAAGGCTCAGGAATGACAGGTGTAATTAATAAATTTCAGCGAATTTTAGGGTTAAAAGTTTCTGAGAACCTCAGAGAATATACCGAAATTCCCGATGACATTAAACCGATAGTTTTTGTTTCACATATGGAACACCATTCTAACCAAACTTCATGGTTAGAAACTATTGCAGATGTTGTTGTTGTCCCTTGTAATAAAGAGGGAACCATATGTTTGGATACTTTTGAGGAACACATTAAAAAAAATGCGGATAGAAAAATTAAAATAGCCTCTATTACCTCATGTTCTAATGTGACAGGAATTAAAACACCTTATCATGAGATTGCAAAAATCATTCATAAATACAACGGATTATGTTTCGTAGATTTTGCCTGTTGTGCACCGTATGTAAAAATTGATATGCATCCGTCAGAGAAAGACACACATCTAGATGCTATCTTCTTTTCTCCTCACAAATTTTTAGGTGGGCCTGGTAGTTCGGGTGTTTTAATTTTTAATAAAAAGTTATATAAAAATTTAATTCCTGATAATCCAGGTGGCGGAACAGTGAGTTATACAAATCCTTGGGGAGAGCATGATTATTTTGATGATGTTGAGACACGCGAGGATGGGGGTACACCAGCTTTTTTACAAACCATACGCATAGCACTTTCTGTTCAATTGAAGGAAAAAATGGGAATGGATATGATAAAAAAGAGGGAAGATGAGCTCAATGAAAAATTTTTTCAAACCTTAGAATTTATTCCAAATATTAAGGTTTTGGCTCCTAATCATAAAGACAGATTGAGTATTTTTTCTTTTTATGTAGAAAATATTCATTTTAACCTCATAGTAAAATTATTAAATGATCGCTACGGGATTCAAACTCGTGGAGGATGTTCTTGTGCAGGAACTTATGGGCACTTTTTGTTGAATGTAGATCAAGAAACTTCTCATAAAATTAAAAATCAGATTTTAGAGGGTTGTTCCACCGAAAAGCCGGGTTGGGTTCGCATCTCTATGCACCCCACAATGAAAGATTCAGAATTAGAATTTATAAGTAATTCGCTAGTAGAATTATGTGAAAATATTCACGAATGGTCAAAAGATTATGTGTATGATTCTTCAAAAAACGATTATGTACACAAATCAGTGGTGCCAATTGAAAAACAAATGGTAAAAAACTGGTTTCAAGTGTAAATTAGTAAAGCTAATTTACTGCCATTCTTTAGGAACTTTATTTCTGTGTTTAAAACGTTTATGAGACCACAAGTAATAAGCTGGTTGGCTATTGATGTTTCTTTCTGTAATTGCTAAGTACTTGTCTGTAATTTCGTAATCTTTAAAATTATTAGGGTGTTCTGTGATGGTTTCAAAAGTAACTTCAAAATACCCCCTTTTTAGTTTTTTAACGCTATAATTTACAACAGCCATATCAAACTTTTTAGCAATCATTTCAGCTCCTGTATGAATAGGAACTTTTATTCCCATAAATTCTCTCCAATAATGTGTTTTGTGTATTTGTGGAGATTGGTCACTCAATAATAAATATAAGCCCTGAATACCCTCATCAAAATTTCGAGTGATGGATTTAATAGTTTCTGAAGTTTTATACCCTATGAATCCAAACTTAGTTCTGGATTTTTTTACGGTTTTATCAAAATATGTATTCCCAATTCTTGTGTAGGCACCAAAGCATTTAATTTTAACATACAAAGGAATACTGATAGACCATTCCCAGTTTGCTTGATGAGCACCCATAAAAGCAATGCTTCTCCCTTTGTCGTATAATTCGTTAATTAGTTCTGGATTTGTGAATTTATATCGTTTTAAGAGCGTTTTTTTAGTTATAGAAAATGCTTTAATACTTTCAACAAATATGTCTGTAAAGTGTTTAAAAAAATCTTTTTGAATAGTTTTTAGTTCGCTAAGATTTTTTGTCGGAAAAGCGAGTTGTAAATTTTCAAGGACCACTTTTTTTCTATAACCAATTAGATAGAAAAATAATATATATAAGAAATCAGATAGAATATATAAAACTCTCATTGGTAAGAGAGATAGGATCCAAATGATAGGGTAGGAAATAGCAAAAATTAAAAACTGCATCAAAAATTTTTATACTGCAAATATCGGATTAAATTTTTTAATGTCATGTGATGAATTAATTGTTTTCTTTATGTTTGTGGTATGATACAAAATATGAGTCAAGCAGTTTTAATTCTTATCGTAATAAACGTTTTGTTTACTATTAAAGGGTTTGGAGATCACCTGTTTTTTGAGAAATTTAAATTTCAAGTCAATCAGATTTTGAATGGTGAAAAGATTAGAATGATAAGCTCTGGTTTTTTACATGTAGATTGGTTACACCTTGGTTTTAATATGTATGCCTTATATCTTTTTGGGGATATTGTTGATGCAAGACTTGGGTCTTTCGGTTTCCTTGTAATTTATTTTGGTAGTTTATTAGCAGGAAGCCTATATTCTATATCCTATCATAAAAATGAGCTTTATTACAGTGCTGTTGGTGCATCTGGTGCTGTCTCTGGAATTGTTTATTCATGCATCATGTTATATCCAGAAATGCAACTAGGACTTATTTTAATACCCATTCCTATACCAGGATATATTTTTGGAGTTGCCTACCTTTTGTATTCTATTTATGGCATGAAAAATAGAGTTGGTAATGTTGGTCATTCTGCTCACTTGGGAGGTGCTATTGGCGGGTTTGTTTTTACCTTACTATTATTTCCTGAAGTTCTCAGAGAAAATTTATTAATGATTATTTTTCTCTCTTTACCTATCTTATTTCTATTAGTCTTCGGAAAAAAAATAAACGTATAAAAAAAGTCTTATCAATGATAAGACTTTTTTGAGCGAGAGACCAGGTTCGAACTGGCGACATTCAGCTTGGAAGGCTGACGCTCTACCAACTGAGCTACTCTCGCTGATAGACGATGCAAATATAAAATCATTTTTGGTTTAGGCAATAAAAAAATGAAAAATTAATACGAAATTAATTGCTGTATTTTTCAACTTGTTATTTAAAAACAACATTATTTTTTTAATTTTTTTTTAAAAAAACTCAATATCCTAAGAATCTTCTAATTACAAAAATTAATGTCTTGTTTTTTTTAAAATAAAGCCATACAAGTTCTATAACCAGTAGAAAGTAATTCTAAAAAACTACTTTTCTATTAGTTTAAAGTTTAGAAAAAAGAAAAAATACTAATGAAAAAAGCCGAGTAAAAACTCGACTTTTGAAGTGTAGCGAAGACGGGATTTGAACCCGTGACCTCAGGGTTATGAATCCTGCGCTCTAACCAACTGAGCTACCTCGCCATAATAATAAGGCTGCAAATATAATTCAATTTTGCAGTACTGCAAGGAGTGTTTTTAATTTTTTTTAACTAGATATATTAACTATATTGGCTTAGTCATAAATTTTTTTTTCATCTATATAATATTAATGAAATTATGGATAAAGTTAAATTCGAAATAGAATTTCCAATTCATGCATCACCAAATATGTTATATCAGTATTTTTCAACTCCATCAGGTTTAGAAGAATGGTTTGCTGATAAAGCAAACTCAAGAGGAAAAGTTATAACATTTTTTTGGGATGATTCTGAGGAACAAGCAACGATTATCTCAAAAAAAAATGGAGAAAAAGCCAGATATAAATGGATTGAAAGTGGTAATGATGAAAGTTATTTCGAATTTAGAATTCAAGTTGATGAAATCACGAAAGATGTTTCGTTAATGATTACAGATTTTGCTGAAGAGGATGAAGTTGAAGAGTCAAAAATGTTTTGGGAGAATCAAATTGATGAGTTGAAACACAGAATAGGAGCATAAACGATTTTATAGATTATATTTAAAATAGCTTTGGGTAAAATCCAAAGCTATTTTTATATACAAAATGCTCTAATTCCTTTAAATTTGTGAATTATTTAGTTTTTTTAAAAATAGAGATATAATGTTAAATTATAATGGAAATTTAGTAGCCTTTGAAGATGTAAAAATCACTCCCGATAATAGAGCATATAAGTATGGAGATTCAGTTTTTGAGACTATTAAAGTTATTAACGGAAAATTAGTTTTCTGGGAAGAACATTACTTTAGGTTGATGGCATCAATGAGAATGCTTCGAATGAAAATTCCTATGAATTTTACGTTAGAATTTTTAGAAAAAGAAATATTAAAAACAGTAAAAGTAACTAACTCAAACACTACTTTAAGAATTAGGCTTACTATTACAAGAAAAGACGGTGGTTTTTATTTACCCTTAACAAATGAAGTAGACTACCTTATTGAATATCGTGAAATTAGATTTTTAACAAAAGATAATTATAAAGTAGATTTATTTAAAGACTTTTATCTGTATTCTGGACATTTGTCAACTATAAAAACTAATAATAAGTTAATTCATACACTAGCTAGTATTTTTGCTAAAGAAAATGATCTAGACAATTGTATTCTTCTCAATGAAAGAAAAGGAATTGTAGAAGCAACAAACGCTACTCTCTTTTTGATAAAAGGAAATACAATTAAAACACCTTTGTTGTCAGAGGGGTGTTTAAAAGGTATTGCTAGAGAGAAAGTAATTAATATAATTGAATCCAATAATGATTATGATATTGAGGAGACTGTAATTTCACCTTTCGAAATTCAGAAAGCCGATGAGGTTTTTATAACAAATTCAATTATTGGGATTCAACCTATTACAAACTATAGAAAAAAAACATTTTCTACAGACATCTCAAAAAAACTCGCTATGAGTTTAAATGTTTTAGAATTAACGAGTAAGTAATTAATTTAAATTTATATTATTTGGTGCATTTGCCCAAATTTTATACTCACCACCTTTTTGCATTAATTTATTTTTCCAAAGTGTTCTATTGTCTGTAGATAATATATTTTCAAAATCATTTTCTGAAACAAACCAAGATTTGTTTACTACTTCTTCTTCTAATTGTATTTTAGCCCAACCCGAGTACCCCAAGAAAAAACGAATTTCTGTATTTTTTATTTCTTGTTGTTGTAAGAGGCTTTTTAAAGATTCGAAGTTACCACCCCAATAAATTTGATTACTCACAGGTATACTATCAGGTATTAATTCTGGTATTTTATGTATAAAATATAAATTATCTTGCTCTACTGGACCTCCCTGGTAAATTTTAAAAGAACAATTAATTTCTGGTATAAGGTCTTTAATGGTATAGTTCAGAGGTTTGTTTAATATAAAACCAACTGAACTTTGTTCATTATGTTCTGTGAGAAGAATTATAGATCTGTTAAAAGAATCATCATTCAAAATTGATGGTTCAGCTATGAGAAGTTTTCCTTTTACTATTTTCAAAACAGATGCTTTATTTCTTAAATTTAAAAAAAAATAAGCATAAAAAAAAACCCTCTTTAAGAAGGTTTTTTTTTGATAAAAAAAAATTATTAGTTTACAGCACTGCTTAAACCAGCTCCAGCTTTAAACTTAACAACATTTTTTGCAGCAATTTTAATTTCTGCTCCAGTTTGTGGATTTCTTCCATTTCTAGCAGCTCTTCTTGATACTGACCAAGTTCCCCATCCTACTAAAGCAACTTTTCCACCTGATTTTAAAGTAGACGTTACATTAGAAGTTACTGATTCTAGAGCAGCTTTTGCTGCTGCTTTTGAAATTCCTGCATCAGCAGCCATTGCATCGATTAAATCTGATTTGTTCATAATAAATAGTATTTAAATTAATTGTTTTATTCGCATAAATGCTTTAACAAATATAGACGGATTAAGGGCTTGTGCAAGTTTAGGCCTCAAAAAAACCGCTTTTTGTTAATAAAACTATGTAAATTGTTAATAAGGAGCTTCATATTTACATCAAAACGACAAATGTACTGCTACTAAAGGCTTTAGCGCATTTTTGCATTCATAGAAAAAGAGTAGCCATTTAGAAGACTTTTACTGTCTAGTTTTTTCTTTCCAGAAATCTTTAGTTCATCAATAATTATATACCCTCCATTAACTGCTATTTTAATGTCATCTTTAGTGGTTGTAATTGTTTTAATCGTCTCTTTGTGATTTATGATTTCTTTTCGAATTTTATATATTTTTAAAGACGTGACATCATTATTATTTAGCATTTGGGTCCAAGCACCTGGAAAAGGATTTAGGCCTCTTATATGATTGTATATTTTATCTATTGAGTTGTTCCAATCTATTTTGCAGTTTTCAGGAAATAATTTTGGGGCTATTTTTTTACTATCATTTTTTTGTTTTTGAGTTGTTACTGAATTACTTTTAATACTTAAGACTGTATCAGAAACTAAATTTGCTCCCAAACTCATAAGTCTATCATGTAATTCTCCAACTATTTCATCATCATGAATAGTTATTTCTTTCTGAAGAATTATATTACCTGTGTCTATTTTTTCATCTATAAAAAAAGTAGTAGCACCGGTTTTTTTTTCTCCATTTATAATGGCCCAATGTATAGGTGCTGCTCCTCTGTAGTCGGGTAGAAGGGATGCATGTAGGTTAAAAGTTCCATATTCAGGCATTTTCCAAACAACCTTTGGTAGCATCCTAAAAGCAACTACGATTTGAAGATTGGCATTTAGCGCTTTTAAATTTGATAAAAACTCTTCGCTTTTTAGGTTTTTAGGCTGTAATAATTTAAGTTTATTTTGAACGGCATATTTCTTAACAGCTGACTCATTTATTTTACGTCCTCTTCCAGCCTTTTTGTCTGAAGCAGTTATTACTCCAACGATATTAAAATTATCTTCTACTAATTTTTTTAAAATAGTAACAGCAAATTCTGGAGTTCCCATAAAAACTATGCGTAGATCTCTCATGAAATAAAAAATTTATTATTTTTTGTTAAACCGATCTTATCTTTTGACAATAGGTAACGCAAATGTATTAAAATTGCTTTTTCATCTCTATCTAAAGAAAAGATAATTTCCTTTTGTGAAATTTCTTTTTTGTGATTAAAAAGTTCTAGAATATCTTTTTCTAATCCAGAGGTGTTATTTGTTTTTTCAGAAATACAAACATCACATATACCACACTTTAATGCTTTTTTTTCTCCAAAATAATTAGATAATTGAATACTTCTGCATATAGTGTTGTTTTTAATAAAGTAAATTAAATCTTCAGATTTTCTAATTTGTTGATTTAAAAATTTTTCAATTGGAGTAGATAATCTATTAATTGTTCTATCATCTTCTCTTGGGATTAAAAATGTAAGTTCTTCGTTACTATTAGCTTCCTTGTAGTCAATAATGTCTAACTGATCTAATGCATGTAATTCGTTTCTTACTGTCAAGGAATTAATTTGTAAACTCTTGGCAATGTTAAATTCATTTATTCTTATCTCTTTCTGAAAAACTCCTCCATGACTTCTTAGAATTAAATCTATTAATTTTTTTGTTAATTTACTATTGTAGTGCTGTCTAGCTAAGTGATTGCCTGGTATTTTAAAAATAATTGTAGACTTTTTACTGTATTTGGAATTAATTTCAATAATGCTATTATTTACAAGAATTCGAAAAATATTAGCAGTCTTTTTGTGTGAAAAATTATAAGTTTCACAAAATTTTAAAAAATTAAAATCTAAAGAATTTTCTCTTAATTCTCCTTTAGCAATTTGAAAGTATTGATATAATTTTTGATGTACAATCTTAATTTCTTTGAGGGTTGGATATCCCTCTAATTTATTTTTTTTGAAAGCATTAATGTCATTCTCATTTTGTAAGATTACTGAAAATGATTTTTCTCCACTTCTTCCAGCCCTTCCAGCCTCTTGAACATAATTTTCAATACTAGCAGGAAGATCTAAATGAATTACTATTTTTACGTTTGGTTTATCTATACCCATTCCAAAGGCATTTGTAGCTACCATGATTAACTTCTCTTCTTTCATCCAGGAATTAAAAGCCTTGGATTTACTTTTTGAATTCATTCCGCCATGATAAAAAGTTGAAGAATACCCTTTTGAATTAATAAGGTTAGAAATATCTTCCGTTTTTCTTCTGGACCCAACATAAATAATTGTAGGGTAAGGGTTTTTCTTAAATATTTTTTCAAGTTTTCCAATTTTGTTTTCAATTTGAATCACTTGATAAGCTAAGTTTTCTCGAAAGAAAGATTTTTTAAAAACAGCTGACTTTTTTAAATTTAAATTTTCAATAATATCTTTTGTTACTTTTTTTGTAGCTGTAGCAGTTAATGCAATAACATTTATATTAGGGTGTATTTCTCTTACCTTACAGATAAGTCTGTATGATGGTCTAAAATCATGTCCCCATTCAGATATACAGTGCGCCTCATCTACAGCGATTAAATTAACTTGAATTTGTTTTATTTTATTCAATATAAATTCTGAATTCAACCTCTCAGGTGATAAATAGAGAAATTTATAGTTGCCAAACTTAAGGTTGTCAAATAAGGTGACTATTTCATCAACACTTGATTTACTCTCAATAGTTAACGCTTTTATTCCCTTTTTCTCAAGTTGTTCTATTTGATCTTTCATCAACGATATCAGTGGAGAGATCACTAAACACACCCCTTCTTTTGCTAATGCAGGAATTTGATAACATAAAGATTTTCCAGCACCAGTGGGAAGAAGAGCAAAAACATCATTTTTAGATATAACAGCGTTTATTATTTCTTCTTGTAAATTTCTGAAAGAAGAATGCCCCCAATACCTTTTTAATATGTCTTTAGGTAGTATCATGCATTATTTTTGAGCCAATTAAGAATGAAATTTGATCGATTTTTAATAGTATCAAAAGGAACTTCAATTAAAGTATAATTTAAATCTCTGTAAGATTTCTCTAAATACGTATCTATAATTGTTGCTTCTTTAAAGCTTTCATATCTCTCACCATCTGTGATAAAAATTTCTTTCCATGGTTTAAAAATAAATACATAATCATATCTGTATTTTGTGCTAGATTCTTTGAAATACGATGGGTATTTTTCTTTGGTATAATCTAAGTAGGCATGAATGTCTGGTAAACCTCTATCAAAAAAAACTAAATTATTATTACTTCTAGAGGCTTCTAGGTATTGTTCTTTTCTGCCTTTATGTAACTGTTTACTAAATAATATAGGTTCTGTTAAAAACAATTGTTCTACCCCTTCCTCTTGAGCTCTTATGGTTATTTGCCTAGAAATCTCTTCCATACAACAAAATCCGCTACTTTTAAGTTGTTTTAAAACGGATGATTTTCCCGTTCCAGGACCTCCAATAAGCACAATTTTTTTTTGCATAAAACAAAAATATAGTATTAATTTATTATAATAATATAATGATGTAATTTTGTAAAACTATATTATAATAGTTGTTAAAATTTTAAAATGAAAGATAGAGATAATTTTTATAAAAAGTTAAAAAATCAACTAGATGACACAACAAGTTTTCCGTCTGATTATTTATATAAATTTATTGTATCAACTGAAGGAAATAAAGTAGCATTAGTTAAAGACATTTTTAAAGATAAAGGTGCAACTATTACCACCAAAAAATCAAAGTCTGAAAAATATAATAGCATTTCTGTAGTTATTCATATAGAAAACTCAAACCAAGTAATTTCATATTACAAACAAGCTGAAAAAATTGAAGGAATTATATCACTATAACAAAATGAAAAAAATTATTTTCTTATTACTAACAGTACACACTTTAAATATTTTCTCACAAAAGGATACAGATATTTTAGTAACTATAGACGATGAAAAGGTGTCTGTAGAGGATTTTAAAAGAATTTATGAAAGAAACTTGGATGCTATAGACAATGAAGAATCAAAGGATGTAAATAAAAATCTTAATTTATTTATTAATTTTAAACTTAAAGTTAAACAAGCATATGAATTAAAACTAGATACGCTAACTTCTTATACAAATGAAATTGATACTTATAGGAAACAATTGATTGCCCCTTATATTCAAGATGAAAATCAATTAAAATCTCTTGTTAAAGAAGCCTATGATAGAACTAGAACCGAAATAAGTGCTAGTCATATACTAGTTAGGCTTCCCCGAAACTACAAACCAAAAGATACTCTTTTACCATTCTCAAAAATAACAGAGGCTAGGAATAGAGTAATTGCTGGTGAATCTTTTAAGCAAGTAGCTGTAGAATTATCTGAAGACCCATCAGCAAAAAAAAATGGTGGTGATTTAGGGTACTTTTCAGCGTTTAATATGTTGTATGATTTTGAAGATGTGGCCTATAAAACTTCCCTTGGTGATGTTTCACAAATTTTTAAAACTCGTTTTGGCTACCATATTTTACAAAAAACAGGTTCTAGAACTTCCAAAGGAGAAAGACAAGTTGCACATATTCTGATTTCAGATACAACCTCAAACGGAAAGAAACTAATTGACGAAGTTCATGTTAAGCTAAAAAATGGAGCAATTTTTAAGGAATTAGCGCTCAAATATTCTAACGATTCAGGTTCTAAAAGAAAAGGTGGTGTTTTACCTAAGTTTGGATACAACAGAATGGTAAAGCCTTTTGAGAGCGCTGCTTATTCACTTGATTCTGTAGATCAAATAAGTATGCCTTTTAAAACAAAATATGGGTGGCATATTATAAAGTTAATAAAGAAATATCCCATACTTCCATTTGAGGAATTAAAAAAAGAAATTTCACAAAAAGTAAAAAATACAGGTAGAGTTAAGTTATCAAGTAGTTCAATATTAAAAAGATTAAAAAATGAGTATTTAATAAACATTACACAGTCTGTAAAGGAGTCTCTTCAAAATAATAATTTTGAAGATTCACTAGAATCTATTTTCTTAACGATTAACAAGAAAAAAATAACAAAGGGTGACTTTGTAGCTTACAGATCGAAAAGAAGTCAAACGCCACTTAGCACTTTGCTGAAAAATTTTATCAATGAAGAAATCTTAGCTTATTACAAAGAAAATTTAGTACATACCAATAAAGAGTTCTCTTCGACACTTGCAGAATATCAAGATGGTCTGTTACTTTTTGAATTAATGCAGCAAAAGATTTGGAATATTTCGTCAGATTCAATTGCTCTAAACACCTATTTTATTGCTCATAAAAACTCATATGAAACTAATGACTTAGAGAGTATTAAAGGTAAAGTGATGAACGATTTTCAAACTACTTTAGATCGTGAATGGATTCAAGAGTTAAGATCTAAAAGTATCATTAAGATTAATAAAAAAGTTTTAAAAAAGGTAATTAATTATTACAGAAAAGAATCTTGAAAAACTATTTCTATATATCGGTATTTTTAATGCTTTTTTCATGTGATTCGTTAGAGTTTCAAAAAAAAGAAAATTATGCAAGTGATTTACCAATTGCAAGTGTGTATGATGAAAGTTTGTTTAAAGAAGATTTAAATTTTTTACTTCCCAAAAACATAGATAAAAATGATAGTATTGTTCTCACTAAAAGTATAATTAATAGTTGGGCAATACAACAGTTATTATTAAAAAAAGCTGCTGAAAACACCTCGCAAAATGATAATGCTGAGATCAATGATTTAGTCAGGGATTATAGGCAAGCTCTTTTAATTAATGGTTACAAAGAGAGACTTATAAAGCAACAACTAGATACCGTTATTGAAAAAGAAGAAATTATAAATTACTATAAGAAGAACAGTAATAATTTTAGATTAAATGAAGAGCTAGTCAAAACAAGATTCATTCATTTCTCTAATGATTTATTAGATAAAAAAGAAGTTCTTAAGTTCTTTAAAAAGGGCTCAATTGAAGATTTAGAAGCTTTAGAATTAAAACAACTTTCCTTTAAAAAGATGATGTTAAATGATTCAGTTTGGACCCCTTTAGAAAATGTTTTGTTAAAATTGCCATTTTCCCGTAATGATTTGTTAAAAAAAACGGATTTAATTAAAAAAGAAGATTCTTTAGGTTTATATTTGGCTGTTATAAAGGATGTTTTATTAAGAAACCAAATAGCACCCCTAGGCTATATAGAACCTACAATAAAACAAATGATTTTACATCAAAGAAAATTACAACTAATTAGAGATATTGAAAAAATAATAGTAGAAGATGCCATTCAAAATAAAATTTTTAAAATTCATTAGCTTAACGCTATTCATTGTATTGTTTAATCAAACAATAAATGCTCAAAAAGTTAAAATTGACGCAGTTGGGGTCGTTGTTGGAAAAAACATTGTTCTTGATTCTGATATTGAAAAGTTTAAATTAGAATTAGAGAACAGTAGTGAAGGGAAAATAAAAATTTCAGACTGCGAAATGTTAGAACAATTAATGTTGCAAAAATTATTAGCTCATCATGCTGTTGTTGACAGTATAATTGTTTCAGATGCTGAGGTTAATGACCAGGTTGAAAGAAATATTCAATTTTTTAGTCAAGAATATGGAAGTATCGAAAAAGTTGTTGAAGCTTATGGTTTCAATGATATAGAGGACCTTAAGAAAGAACTTTTTGGTATAGAAAAAGAAAATTCTTTAATTCAAAAAGAACAAAGACAAATTACTGAAAATATTGATGTTACGCCAGAAGAAATAAGAATCTATTTCAATGGTTTGAAAGAAAAAGGTGAATTACCAGAATTTCCAGCGGAAATTCAAATTGCTCAACTAGTTTTAAATGCAGAAGCAACTCAAGAAGAATTGGATAGAGTAATTAATAAACTCAATCAATTAAAGAAAGATATAGAAGGTGGATCAAGTTTTAAAATGAAAGCCATCATTAATTCAAATGATCCTGCAGTTACAGAAAATGGGGGTAGATATTCAATAGATAAAAACAGTGCATTTATTAAAGAATTCAAAGAAGCCGCTTTTTCTTTAGATGTGAATCAAGTTTCTGAACCCTTTAAGTCTAAGTTTGGTTATCATATTCTTCAATTACATGAAATAAGAGGTGAAACTAGAGTCGCATCACATATTTTAATTCAGCCAGAAATACCTCAAGAAAAATTAGATGAAACAAAAGCGAAACTTGAAAAAATAAAAGAAGATATAGATAATGGTCTGATCACTTTTGATGAGGCAGTGAAAAAATACTCAGAGGATAAAGATACCAAGAATAATGGAGGCCTAATTGTTAACCCTTATTCGGGAGAATCTACTTTTGATCTTACAAGAATGGATCCAGCTTTGTATGCAAGAGTAAATAATTTGCAGAAAGGTGAAATGTCTGATGTATTCTATGATGAGGAACGTGAGGGGAAGAAGATGTATAAAGTGATGATTATGAATGACAGAACAAATACTCATATAGCCGATATGGTAGACGATTATGTAAAAGTTCAAAATTTAGCACTTCAAAAGAAAAAACAAGAAGCCATTGCAAAATGGTCTAGAGAAAAAATAGGTGATACTTACATAAAAATAAGTGAAGAATTCCAAAAATGCACCTTTGATAAAAATTGGACGAAAGAAATTGCTAACTAATGTCTGATGTAGCTGAAATTGACGCTCTGGTTATTAAATTTAAAAATTTAAAAGCAGAAATTGGAAAAGTAATTGTTGGTCAAGATCAAGCTATTAATTATGTACTATTGTCTGTTATCTGTGGTGGTCATTCTCTTTTGATTGGTGTTCCAGGTCTAGCTAAAACGTTATTAGTCAACACAGTATCAGATGTTCTTGGATTAAACTTTAAAAGGATACAATTTACACCAGATTTAATGCCCTCCGACATTTTAGGGAGTGAAGTTTTGAATAAAGAACGTGAATTTACTTTCTTAAAAGGACCTATATTTTCAAATATTATTTTAGCAGATGAGATCAATAGAACACCTCCTAAAACACAAGCTGCTCTTTTAGAGGCTATGCAGGAAAAATCTGTAACTATATCTGGAGAGCATTATAAATTAGAGTTACCGTTTTTAGTCTTAGCGACACAAAATCCTATAGAACAAGAAGGAACCTATCCGCTTCCAGAAGCTCAATTAGATCGTTTTATGTTTTCCATTAATCTAGAATATCCAAGCTTTGAGGAAGAAATAGAGGTAGTTAAAAATACAACAACAGAAATTATAACTAAGGTAGAATCAATAGTATCAATTAAAGAAATTCTCAGTATCCAGCATTTAATAAGAAAAGTCCCTGTAACAGATAATGTCATAGAGTATGCTGTTTCTTTGGTAGGTAAAACCAGACCAAATAGTGCTAAAGCAACTGATTTAGTGAAAAAATATGTTGATTGGGGTGCAGGACCTAGAGCTTCTCAGAATTTAATTTTAGGTGCCAAAGCTATCGCTGCTGTAAAAGGTAAATATTCGCCGGATATTGAAGATGTAAAAACTGTAGCTATTCCAATTTTATCTCATAGAATTGTGAAAAACTATAAAGCAGAAGCAGAAAATATCTCTGTAGCCGATATTATTGAATCATTGTTATAATTCTTTGCTTGTGTCGTAAAAACTGAAGACACTTCCACCATATTTTTTTGAATAATTATAAAAATTATTTTCTGACAAATCCATATGTTTTGAATGCTCAATAATTAAAATACCGTTTTCATTTAGAAGGTTTCTTTCAAATACAATTTCAATTATTTTTAAAAACATATTCTTTTCAAGATTGTATGGTGGGTCAGCAAAAATAATATCAGTTTTTAGAACAGTTTTCTCCAAAAATTTAAACACATCGCTTCTGTAGGTATTGATATAGAATTCAAACTCTGAAGAAATTTTATCAATAAATTTCACACAATTAAAATTACCATCTACAGCATGAATGTTTTTAGCACCTCTGGAAGCAAATTCGAATGCAATATTTCCCGTACCAGAAAACAAGTCAATAACAGAAATAGTATCTAAATAATAGTGGTTGTTTAAGATGTTAAATAATGATTCTTTTGCCAAATCAGTAGTTGGTCTTACAGGAAGGTTTTTAGGAGCTGTAATCCTTCTTCCTTTTTGTTTTCCTGAGATTATTCTCATCCTAATAAAATAAAATTTGAATGTCTATTTATTTCTGTTTGATTGTTAAAAATGGGATTTTTTGAGTTGAAAAAACTTATATTTCTAACATAAGTGTACAAAATTTTATAAAGCTCAGATTGTTTATTAATATCTCCTAAAAGTGAGACGTTAGTGTTATCTGTAGAGAGTTCAAGCTGTTCTAGTGTAAATAAAATATAATAGATAAAATCTTCTTTTGTTTCATATTCAAAAATGTTATAAAATAAAATTTTAGAGTCTTTTAGAACCACTATATCAAAAAGACTTTGAGAAATATTTACAAAGAAATTTAGAGAATTGTCAGATTGTGAAAATAATTTTTCCAAAAGTATACTTGAATGATGCTTGTATTCAAATTCTCCGAAATTTTGAAAAATAAAATTATTAATATTTACAAAAGGGACATAAACATTTTTAGCCTTTATCAAATTTAAATCGTCATAAACAATAAGATCTGTAGTAATTGTCTTCACTGAGTATTTTAAATACTTATTAAGATTATCATCTTTAAAATATTGATTAGGAACAAGTGTGCTTAGAGTATTTTGATGAACGACGCTAACAGTTTCAAAATCCTGTTGTAAAGTTTTTTCATTTCTAAAAATCTCTTTAATCTCTTTTAATATTAATTCAGGAGACTTAATTGGTTTTGTAAACTTAAATGAAGTAAACTTTGAAATAATATGATGTGTATTGGAGATATAAAAAGAAAATCCATCCAAACTGAATTGGATGGATAATTTCTTTTTTGAAGTTTCTTCTATTTTTTTATTGATCGTCTTCTTCTTCACGATTTGCTTTGTCATAAGATGGTGGCCAATTTCCACCAGTTGTTACTTCACTAAGAGAACCAACAGAAACATATTCTCCCTTGATTTGATCACTTTCGATGGCTTCCATTTCTTGTTTAACTAAAGAGATGTCCATACCTTTTAATAAATCTTTTTTCTCAGTTCTTGCCTCAAAAACAGGTACTTGTAAGCCCGCTATTTTTTCAACAAAACCAATAGATAGTTCAAATTGTTTATCATCAACTCCTGGAACATTGAACATGTTTTTATAGTCCTTATCTTGAAAGCTTTTTAAGATAGGCTCATAACCAATTGTGTCAACTATTCTTTTCTCAACATCAACAATAACAGGTTGCCACTTACTTCCCTTGTTCACTTTAACTACGGTATCTCTTACTTCTGTAATGGCAAACTTGGCACTGTCTATAAATTGAATTAACCCTTCTTTATTGTTGGTGTAGTTTCCATTTACTTTGTAGTAAGCTAATTCTGCATCTCTAATAATTTTTAGATGTTGAATTACTTTAACATATATAACTCGTTTATCTTTGTTAAAATTGATGGGTTTCATGATTCCATCATAAATTTTAAAAACTAAAAGAGCACCTAAGAAAACTAACACTAAGGAAACCATCCATTTAAATTTTAATGGCAGGTATTTTACTATTAAATAGGCAAATCCAAATGTGGCAGCAACAGCTAGAATAATCAGTATAATCATTTTGTATATTTATTTTTTCACTTAAAGCAAATCTACAATTTTTTTTTAATGATAAAAACTTTTAAAGACAAATCAATGTATCTTTAACGCTTAATAGCTTTCATGTTAAAAAACGTTATAGATTTTCGCAAAGAACTTTTAAAAAAGTTTTCTTATAGCCCAACTTCAAGGCAATCAAAGTTATTTGTAATGTTGGTAGATTTTGTCTTCTCTAAAGATTATCAAACGTTATTTTTAATGAAAGGATATGCAGGGACAGGAAAAACTTCAGCAATAAGTGCATTGGTTAAGACCTTGAAGGAAACTGAAAAAAAATCAGTTTTATTAGCACCCACAGGAAGAGCCGCAAAAGTAATTTCAGTATATTCAAAAGTTCCAGCTTATACCATTCATAAAAAAATATACTTTCCTAAAAAACAACAAAATGGTTCTGTAGATTTTGTTTTACAAACCAATAAGCATAAGAATACTATTTTTATTGTAGATGAAGCTTCTATGATTCCAGATAGACCACAAAACGGTAAATTGTTTGAGAATGGTTCTTTACTAGATGATTTAATTTCTTACGTTTATTCAGGTTATCGTTGTAAATTAATTTTAATTGGAGATACTGCACAGCTACCACCCGTAAAATTATCTATCAGTCCAGCATTAGATGAGAATCGATTAGAAATAGATTATGATAAAAATGTGTGCAACATCGAATTAAATGAAGTGACACGTCAGCATGAGAATTCTGGAATTTTATTAAATGCTACCCTGCTCAGAACACTAATAGAAAACGACGCTACTAACTTTAGGTTTGATATGAACTATCCTGACATAGTGCGTTTAATTGATGGTTATGATATTCAAGATGCTATTTCTGGATGTTATGATAATGATGGTGTAGAAGACACTGCTTTTATTGTGCGTTCTAATAAAAGAGCTAATCAATACAATCAACAAATCCGTTATCAAATACGAGGAAAAGAAAATGAAATTTCTACAGGAGATTATATAATGGTAGTAAAGAATAATTATTATTGGTTAAATGAATCTTCCAGTGCAGGTTTTATTGCAAATGGTGATACCTGCGAAGTATTGCGAATTAATTCAATTAAGGAACTGTACGGGTTTAGATTTGCCGAAGTAGAAATTAGAATGATAGATTATCCAGATCAAAAACCCTTTGAGACTGTTTTATTATTAGATACACTTACTAGTGAAACTCCTTCTTTAACTTATGAAGAATCTAATAAGTTGTATGAGGCAGTAAGAGAAGATTATGCCCATGAAAAATCAAAATACAAACAGCTTTTGGCAGTGAAAAAGAATATTTTTTTTAATGCATTACAAGTAAAATTTTCCTATGCTATTACCTGTCATAAATCTCAAGGTGGTCAATGGAAGACAATTTTTATAGAACAACCTTATTTACCGGAGGGCCCCTCAAAAGGGTATTTTAGATGGTTATATACAGCGATCACAAGAGCTCAAGAAAAATTATATTTGATAGGCTTTAAGGATGATTACTTTGATAATGATTACTAGATAAGTTACTTTTTTTTTGGTGAAGATTTTTTTATTGAGTACTCAAAAAATTAAACCACACTTTTTATTGTGTTTCTGTACTTTAATTAATAGAAAAATAGAATTAATGGTAACAGATTAGTTCAAACCTAAAATATATTACTCAATTAACTAAAAGTTTAAAAATTAATAAAAAAAAAGTAATATTTTAGGGGTCAATTTAATTTTAAATGACAGCACCTAAACCCTTTTTAGAAGCACTAGATTTTTTTGAATCTAATTCTTCACAAGAATTAATAAGCAAATTAAATACCAAAGGGATATCTTGTAAAAAGGTATTTGATGTTCTAACTTATGAAAAACAATTAAGGCTTTTACAAATAGAATTGGTTAAACTTCAACAATGGGTTTTAAAGGAAAATAAAAGAGTTGCCGTTGTTTTTGAAGGAAGAGACGCTGCTGGAAAAGGAGGAAATATCAGAAGGTTTATGGAACATTTAAATCCAAGATCTTCGAGGTTGGTGGCATTGAATAAACCAACAAATGTTGAAAAAGGACAATGGTATTTTCAACGGTACATAAAAGAGTTACCAAACCCTGGAGAAATTGTATTTTTTGATAGAAGTTGGTACAACAGAGCAGTGGTAGAACCAGTAATGGATTTCTGTACAGATAAAGAGTATAATGAGTTCCTTGTGCAAGTTCCTGAATTTGAACATATGTTATACGAGGATGGTTTAATCATTATAAAATTTTGGCTTTCTATATCAAAGGAAGAACAATTAAAGCGATTTAATGCTAGAAACGAAAATCCATTAAAAAGATGGAAATTTAGTCCAGTAGATAAAAAAGGTCAAGAGCTTTGGGACACCTATACACATTATAAAGAAGAAATGTTTAGCAAAACACATACTTCTTACAGCCCATGGATGTTAATTAAAACCAATAATAAAAAAACAGCTCGATTGGAAGCTATGAGGTATGTATTATCTATGTTTGATTATGATGGTAAAAAGGATTCAGAAACAACATTAACTCCAGATCCAAATGTAGTGATGCGTTACTACAGATCTGCTTTTCAAATAGATTAATTATGAATAGAGAATTATCATCTTCAGAGTTAAAAAAATTAAATTCAAAGAAAGGTTTAATATCAATTTTGTCCAAAGACTCAATTAATGTTGACAGAACGCTCAGATATATTGAGTATGAACGAAAATTAGTAAAATTACAAATAGAGGTAATAAAACTTCAAACTTGGGCAATCAATAATAATGAACGTGTTATTATCCTATTTGAAGGAAGAGATGCAGCTGGTAAAGGTGGTGCAATTAGGAGAATTACAGAAAGAATTAATCCAAGACATATTAAAATCGTAGCCCTACCTAAGCCTACAGAAGATGAACAAACACAATGGTATTTTCAACGATATATAGAACAATTTCCAAAAGCGGGAGAGATGGTTTTTTTTAATAGAAGCTGGTATAATAGAGCTGTTTTAGAGCCAGTTAATGGCTTTTGTTCAGACGAACAGTACACTACATTTATGGGTCAAGTTAATGATTTTGAAAGAATGGTTTTAGAATCTGGTATTCACTTGGTTAAAATCTACATGTCCATTTCTAAAAAAGAACAAGCAAAGCGGTTTGATGATTTAAGAAGTGATCCTTTGAAACAATGGAAAATGTCACCTGTAGACGAAAGGGCTCAAGAATTATGGGATGACTACACGAAGTATAAACAGGCCATGTTTACAATCACAGACACTCAAAAATCTCCATGGAAAGTGATAAAGGCCAATAGAAAGACAGAGGCTAGGGTAAATACCATTAACCATATATTAAAAAGTATACCTTACGATAAGGACATTCAAATCTAATTATAACAACTTTTTAATTTCATTGAAAAGAAAATACATTTGAGCAGCAATAATTTTGCTAGTTTTTAGATAAGTTTCATCTTGTGTAGCAGTATCATCAGAATGTTTGGGGTCTATATAAGGAACATGAAATCTATCAATTGCTTCAGGAATAAATGGGCAATTTTCATCGGCATTATTACAAGTAGTCAATACCAAATAAGGTGTTTTATTTGTTTCGTTATCATATAATTTTGAGAAACCTAATAAAGAAGGCTTGTCATCTCCAAAAGAAATTCTGTAGGTTGGATTTGTATGAGAAAATACATCAATATCAAATTTAAATCCCACATCTGTTAATGTTTTTACTGTATTCCTGTGAAAGGCAGTTACTTCCGTACCACCAGAGAAAGCACTAATTGGGAGATTAAAATAGTCAGCAGCATAAAAACTCCAGACTTGACCCAGTTGACTTCTTCTAGAATTATGAGTGCAAATAAAATTAATATTTACATTTTCATTATTGTAATTGGCAGCAATTTCATTAGCTATTTTTAACAAAAGATTCTTTCTATTAGTATCAATAACAATATTTTGTTGGGACGTTTCAAAGAAATCTTTTACCATTTTAGGGTTTGTCTTTAACATCTTCTTACTTTTGCTCCAAAGATACTACAACAAGATACACACAAATATTAAGTTAAGGTTAATTATGAAATTTATCGTAGGTAAAAAAGTAGCTGTATTGGATGATATTTTAAAAGGTGTTATTGTTAGTATAGATGATCAAATAATAGGTATTAAAGATACTGATGGTATGGTATATCAATACCATCAAAAAGAATTAGTGCTTATCGAAGAAGATCAGTATCAATTATCTAAATTTTCAGACATTAACAACGCTCTTTTGAATGAAAAGTTAGAGGAGACTTCCTCTAAAACATCTAGCTTTAAAAAAGAGAAAAACGAAGTAATACTTGAAGTAGATTTACACATCAATCAATTGATAAAAAGTACCAAAGGGATGGATAATTTTGATATGTTAACGTTACAGTTAAACACAGCGAAAAGTAAAATTGAGTATGCCATTTCAAAAAGAATTTCAAAAGTTGTTTTTATTCATGGAGTAGGTGAAGGGGTCTTAAAAAGTGAGCTACATTATTTATTTAGTCGGTATCCGGTACGCTTTTATGATGCTTCCTTCAAGAAGTATGGACTTGGAGCAACTGAAGTTTATATATATCAAAATCCAAAGTCATAAATAATAAATACTTTTGTAGAATGAAAAAAATTTATTTAGATAATGCTGCAACAACACCAATAGCTCAAGAAGTTATTGATGTGATGCATGAATCTATGCTAGAAAATTTTGGAAATCCATCCTCTACCCATCAATTTGGTAGACAGGCAAAAAATTTAGTTGAGACTGCTAGAAAAAGTATTGCAAACTTGTTAAATGCTTCAGCTTCTGAAATTATTTTTACAGCTGGTGGTACAGAAGCAGATAATCTAATTCTACACAATGCTGTTAATAATTTAGACGTAAAACGTATCATTACCTCAAAGATAGAACATCATGCAGTATTGCACACGGTGGCTTTTTTAAAAGACACATATAATGTAGAGGTAGATTTTGTTGCTGTTCTTCCTTCGGGAGATATTTCTTTAGAACATTTAGAAGATTTACTAAATCAAAATGATAAAAAAACTTTGGTAAGTTTAATGTATATTAATAATGAAATAGGAAATATTTTACCATTAGAACAAGTTTGTGATTTGTGTAAAAAGTACAACGCTTTATTTCATTCAGATACAGTCCAGGCAGTTGGTCACTATACAATTAACTTACAAAAAACTCCTATAGATTTTATGGTAGCAAGTGCACATAAGTTTCACGGTCCAAAAGGAGTAGGCTTTGCATATTTTAAGAAAGGTTTTGGAATTCAACCCATGTTTCATGGTGGAGACCAAGAAAAAGGAGCAAGATCTAGTACAGAAAATGTTCATGGAATCCTAGGAATGGAAAAAGCATTTTTAATTGCTTCTGAAACATTAGAATCAGATATGATTACTATGAATGCTTTAAAAGTTTTTTTTATGAAAGAATTGTTGAAAATCAATTCTAATATTCGTTTTAACGGTCAATCTTCTAATATTGACTTGAGTAGTTGTACTATTTTGAATGTTTCGTTACCAATTAAGAATGAATTATTATTATTTAATTTAGATCTTTATGGAATTGCTGTTTCAGGTGGAAGTGCATGTCAGAGTGGAAGTTCTAAAGGGTCACACGTCTTATCAGAAATTATAAAAAATGATATCGATGGATATACATCTATCAGATTTTCGTTTAGTAGGTATACAAAAAAGGAAGACTTAAATTATACACTTCAGCAACTAAAAAAAATGCTGTAAGATTTTAAGTAATTTAATTTATAGCTGTAAGAAATTAATTTCTACCAGTTTTATCATATTGGCGTATCATAAAAAATGCCCAAACTAAAACAAAAGCAACTACAAATATCGAAAAATAAAGGACTATATTATCTGCGCTCATTTTCTATAAGTTTTAGATAAATTAATACTCCCAACAATGTTGGTGCCCATAAACCGATGAAAATTCCATGCAATTTGTTTCCAGATAAAAACATATACTCAGCAATGACTATAATCATAAAACACAATGCTAACATAAGTAAGTTAGACAATCCTATTTTTTTTATAAAATTCATTAATAACTATTTTTGATAAATGTAAAAAAAAATGATAGACAATTCTTTTTTAAATTAAATAATTTTTTTCATACTTGTTATGAATTGAAAGTATGGCCAAACCAAATAAAACTGCAACAAGAATTAGTATGGTGTTAATTAAACCACTAACTCCGAAAGACATGCGTATTAAAATAGTAGAAATGATAAACCCTGAATTTCTGATAATTTTATGAAATTGGTCTGTATAGAAGAAAGAAATTAAAAGTAAAATTACATCTACTAAAATTAATACAGTAAAAAATTGATCAAAAAATAGATTATTAATACTTTCTAGTGACGGAAATTCACTTGAAGAAATAGTAACCCCTGTAGACCATTTAATTAGCGTATTTAGAGCCATAAAAAAAAACAAAGGCACTAGAATAACAGCTATTAATCGTTTCTTCTGGACAAATTTTTCTATTACGGGCTGTAAATTAATTTGTTGTTTAATTTTTTGTTTTCCTTGCTTTTGAAATAAATAAATTAAAAAGAATAGAAGTAGGGAAGCAATCAAATCATATGTAAATTGTAAATCTCCTTTTATTTCAAACCAATCTGATGTTAGCTCCAATGCTGATAAATCTTTAAATAATTTTCGAATTATAATAAGTGTAATTATTTGATATTGTTTTGTAATGTATGTAGTAAAAGATTTCGGTAAATAATATATCAAGAGATACACTTCATAAATAAGAATAAATGAAAAAGGTGTATAAATTGCAGATATAGGATTGTTTAATAATTCAGAACTTGAGGTGAAATTTATGATATCTAATTTAGATAAATATATAAATGTTAAATGAATAAAAAAGCTAAATAGCGCTATATTCAGAATTACTTTTTCTGTCTTAGTTCTTGTTTTATCTGAAAGAAGTTTATCAAATAGAAGTTGTAATATCTTGTTTATTTTGACCATGTAATACATTGTATTATAACATTTTGTGTAATTATCTACACAATTATTAACTAAAATAGTGAAACAAATTCAACTAAAGTTACATTAATAGAATTTTCTATTAATTATTTATGGAATACTTAAAACTTCTTTTATATTTTGGCTCATAATTAGCATTGCTTTGAGAAAAGCTAAATCTCTAATTTAATTATTTTTTAGAATTTAATGATTAATTATATACTCTATTCCTGTGATAGATTATTTATGGTATTTTTACAATAGAAAAAAAAGATTTAAAATGAATCATCCTTACGTCAAGCAATCCATTGAAGGTCAAATAGCATATATTGAGTTTTATCACCCGTCTCATAATTCATTGCCAGGAGATATTTTACAAAAATTAGTTGATTTAATAGAGAATACCGGATTAAATAAAGAGGTCAAAGTAATTGTATTGCAAAGTGGAGGAGATCGAACTTTTTGTGCTGGTGCTAGTTTTACTGAATTAATAAATATTACTGATGAAGAATCAGGAAAATTATTTTTTTCTGGGTTTGCTAATGTTATCAATGCAATGCGAACTTGTCCAAAGATTATTATTGGTAGAATTCAAGGAAAAGCAGTAGGTGGAGGTCTAGGTATTATAGCTGCTTGCGATTATTGTTTAGCAACAAAACATGCAGAAATTAAATTGAGTGAACTTAATATAGGTTTAGGGCCATTTGTTATTGGTCCTGTAATTGAACGCAAAATAGGATTAAGTTCCTTATCACAAATCTCTTTAAATCCAACAGAATTTTATTCTGCTATATGGTCACAACAACAGGGTTTATATGCTGAGGTTTTTGAAAGTATTTTAGAACTAGACCGAGAAGTACAGATTTTTGCTGACCAACTATGTAACTATAATGATGAAGCTATGAAAGAACTGAAAATATTATTTTGGAGAGATACAGATCATTGGGATACATTATTATATGAACAAGCAAAAATTAGTGGAAGATTGGTGCTATCTAATTATACAAAAGAGAGGTTAAGAAAGTTTAAAAACTAACTTATCTTTTTTTAAAAAGAAAAATTAATAATTATTCATTAACTATTTTTTCTGTCTCATAACTTTTATTAAAATACGTTATTTTTAATTATTTACTTCATTTAATCGTTTGTAATGGAATATTATCAATGTTTTTAACAATTTGATGTTAATATTTTTTTAAAAAAACCTTATTTTTATGAATATGATAAAATTGATTCTTTATAAAGAGATATTCATATTTTCACTTCTTTCATAATTACAGATATTACATATTTCTGATTTTTAGACCCTTTTTTTTGACAGACTCCTGACCTACGAAAACATTTTCGTAAGCCTACACCCCTTTGGTTATTTGGTGTTACGGTTTTTTTGTTTTTAAATTCGCAACTCTAACTTTTAAAAAAAAAGAAATGACAAAATTCAAATTAACCATGTTATCATTAGTATTACTTACAAGTTTTAACATGTACTCTCAAGAAAAAGATGAAAAAGGTACATTTACTCTAAGTGGAAGTGTAGATACTTATTATTCTACAAATTTATCAACATCAGACATTGGAACTATTGGAACTCTTACTGATGTACCTGCTAATGGTTTTGGTTTAGGTATGGCAAATACAGTATTTTCCTATGAAAAAGGAAAAACTGGAGTGGTTGCAGATTTAGCTTTTGGACCTAGAGCAAATGCAGCAAATGCTTATGATGGAGCAATTAACCAATTATATGCATACTATAACGCTTCTGAAAAAGTAACGTTTACCTTAGGACAGTTTAATACATTCTATGGTTACGAGGTAATATCTCCAACAGGAAATTTTAATTATTCAGTTTCTTACTTATTCAATGCTGGTCCATTTTCACACACAGGTCTTAAATTAGATTATGCTGCCTCAGAGGATTTATCTTTTATGCTTGCTGTAACCAATCCCCATGGATTAACAGCTGGTTCAAATTTTTATGGTACAATAGATGACAATGGTGAGGAAACCTACTATGATTATTATCAATTAGGCTTTCAAGTTGGTTTTAAAGACCAATTTTTTAACCTAGCATATGGAGCAGACGGTTTTGGTTATTCAGATGTTTTATATCTTGATTATACAGGTGGTTTTGATTTATCAGACTCTTTCTTTTTTGGAATTAATGCTGCCTATTCAAATTCTGAAGATGCTGACTCAGGTTATCAAGGTTTTGCCTTATACCTTCAAAATGAGTTCTCTGACACTTTTGCTCTAGGTTTAAGGCCAGAATTTTTCACACTAACTTCAGGTGCAGGAAATCAAACCATTTCAGCATTCACCTTAACAGGTAATACTACATTATCTGAAAGTTTAAAACTAATTACTGAATTAAGATATGATACTTCAGGTGACGATATAATTTTTGTAGGAGGAAAAGAAAATGCAACTGGTTTAACTGTAGCAGCTGTTTATTCTTTTTAAATAATAATTTAACTAAAACTTTATAATTATGACTAATTTTTTACCTAAACTAATTTTGAGTTTACCTAGTGTATTTCAAGAGACTGTAACAGACTCCTTAAGTGTTGTTGCCGGAGTAACGGAAGAACAACTTACTGCAGCTGTAGACGCAGCTGTTAAATCTACGACTGAATCAATCTATGGAGACATGGGAATGCTATGGATGTTATTATCTGGTATTTTAGTATTCTTCATGCAAGCAGGTTTTACGTTAGTAGAATCAGGTATGACTAGATCCAAAAACGCAGTAAACATAGCTATGAAAAACCTTCTAGATATTTGTGTTGGATCTTTAACTTATTGGTTGGTTGGATACTCATTAATGTATGGTGATACATCAAACGGATGGTTTTTCTGGAGTGGTTTATTTCAAGGTGAAGGAGCAGATTTGTTTTTTCAAACCATGTTTGCCGCAACAGCTGCAACAATAGTTTCTGGAGCTATAGCTGGTAGAACTAAGTATTCTACATATGCAATTTTTTCAATAGTGATGACAGCAATTATATATCCAATATCTGGAGGATGGCAATGGCAAGGTTCAGGTTGGTTAACCGAATTAGGATTTATTGATTTTGCTGGATCTTCAATTGTACATTCTGTTGGAGGATGGGCTGCATTGGTTGCTGCCATATTGGTGGGGCCAAGAATTGGAAAGTTTTTAGATGGAAAAGTAATGCCTATTCCAGGTCACAACCAGGTGTTAGCAACATTGGGAGTTTTTATCCTTTGGTTGGGATGGTTTGGTTTTAATGGTGGATCCCAATTAGCATGGGGTGGTGCAGATGCTATTGGTGCTTCTAATGTAGTTTTAATAACAAACTTATCAGCAGCAGCAGGTGGTTTAGGAGCATTAATTACTACATGGATATGGTATGGAAAGCCTCATTTAGCACAAACTTTAAATGGAGCCTTGGCAGGGTTAGTAAGTATTACTGCAGGATGTGGAAATATGTCTTCTGAAGGAGCTGTTTTAGCCGGATTACTTGGAGGTATATTAGTTGTTTTCTCCATTGAATTTATTGAGAAAAAATTAAAAATAGATGATGCTATTGGAGCAGTTTCTGTTCATGGTGTAGTTGGTGTCTGGGGAACCGTTGTAATTGGTCTTTGGGGAATTGACGCAGATGGTGGAATAGGATTATTTAATGGAGGTGGAGCTACTCAATTAGGAGTACAAGCACTTGGTACATTGGCATATGCAGTATGGGCAGTTGCTTTATCTTGGATCGTTCTGTTTACATTGAAGAAAACAATTGGTCTTCGTGTAGACAAAGAGGTTGAGTTAGAAGGACTTGATATTACAGAACATGGAACAATAGCTTATCCAGGAAAAAGAGATCGAGGAGAATAATTTATCACCCCTAAATAACACGATTTAAATTTCGGTTAAAAAGAAATATAAATAGTTTTTAACGAAGTGAAAATGCATTGATACCAATGCATTTTCCTGCGTTTTATATTTCTACAAAATTAGTAGTAATAAATAGAAGATAGAATAGATGAAAGATCAAGGATTGTATTTAAGTGAGTTTGAACACGAAAATTGTGGCGCTGGCTTTATCTGTAACTTAAATGGAGAAAAAACTAATCAAATTATACACGATTCACTAGAAATACTAGTAAAACTAGAGCATAGAGGTGGTGTTAGTGCAGATGGAAAAACAGGAGATGGGGCTGGTTTATTAATAGACATTCCTCATGACTATTTTAAGAGAGTATGTGATTTTACCATTCCAAATCAAAGAGAATACGCAGTTGGAATGGTATTTCTTCCTAAAGTTTCTAATCAATATGATTTTTGTAAAACAATTTTTGAAAAAGAACTAAAAATACAAGGACTTGCTGTTTTGGGATGGAGAGAAGTTCCTGTAGATTCTTGTCAATTAGGAGAAATAGCCTTAGCATCAGAACCAAATATAGAACAACTTTTTATTGGAAAAACTGACATAATTGACGAAGCTACTTTTAAAGCGAAACTATATGCCGCCAGAAAAATAGCAGAGCACACCATCAGAAAATCAAAAATTTCTGAAAGTAACTATTTTTACATTCCTAGTTTATCTATCACTACTATCATATATAAAGGTATTATTATGCCTGAAGATATTGGGCCTTACTATAAAGATTTACAAGAAATAGATTTAGTTACTCGTTTAGCATTAGTACACCAACGTTTTTCTACCAATACAATGCCCACATGGGAATTAGCTCAACCTTTCAGACACATGTGTCAGAATGGAGAAATAAACACACTACGAGGCAATGTAAGTAGAATGCGTGTTCGTGAAGAAATCATGAAAAGTGATGTTTTTGGACCACAAATTGACAAACTTTTTCCAATAATTTTACCAGGTAAATCTGACTCTGCCTCTATGGATATGGTAGTTGAACTGTTAACACATACAGGTCGCTCATTGCCAGAAATTATGATGATGATGATTCCTGAAGCTTGGGAAAAACATAAAACCATGTCTAAAGAGCGTAAAGCTTTTTATGAATACAATGCATGTATTATGGAACCTTGGGACGGCCCTGCCTCTGTACCTTTTACAGACGGAGACTATATTGGAGCTTTATTAGACAGGAATGGTCTAAGACCATCAAGATATACAGTTACTAAAAGCGGTAAATTAATTATGTCTTCAGAAATTGGTGTTGTAGATGTTACTCCTGAAGATGTAAAAGAACACGGAAGATTAGAACCAGGAAAAATGTTCTTGGTTGACATGAATGAAGGAAGAATTATTGAAGATGAAGAAATCAAAAGCAAAATTGTTTCTGAGAGAACTTATCAAGAATGGTTAGATAAAACACGTTTGCATTTAAAGGATGTACCTTATACAAATGAAACTTGCCCTATAGAATCTATTGATATTAAAACGCGCCAACGATTATTTAATTACACCTTTGAAGACATTCAAGAAGTAATTACGCCAATGGCATTGGCGGGTAAAGAAGCACTAGGTTCAATGGGAACTGATACACCATTGGCTGTTTTATCTGATAGACCTCAATTAATTTCTAACTATTTTAAACAATTATTTGCTCAAGTTACAAATCCGCCTCTAGACGGAATTCGTGAAGAAATTGTAACGGACATAAGTTTAAATTTAGGAAAAGACAGAAATATTTTTAGCATCACAGAGCGACAATGTCGAAAACTAAGAATTCAAAACCCAGTGATTTCTAATGCTGATTTAGAAAAAATAAGATCACTCGATATTGAAAGTTTCAAAGCAGAAACTATTCAAATTTTATATACAAAATCAAAGGGATTAAATGGTCTTGAAGATGCATTGGATAAGATTGTTATTCAAGTTGAGAAAGCCTTAGAAAAAAAGAATAATATTATCATTCTCTCTGACAGAGGAATCAGTCAAAAACTTGCACCAATTCCGGCTTTACTTGCTTGTTCTTATGTAAATCATCAATTAAACCGTTTACGTAAACGCTCTTATTTTGATATTATCATTGAATCTGCAGAACCACGTGAGCCACATCATTTTGCCACTTTATTTGGTTATGGTGCAAGTGCTGTAAACCCATATATGGTAAATGAAATTATCAGAATGCAAGTTAAAGAAGGTTTCATTACTGGTATGGATGAGCAAAAAGCTGTAGACAATTTTAATACAGCCATTGGAAAAGGGATTTTGAAAGTAATGAACAAAATTGGTATCTCTACACTACATTCCTACAGAGGTTCTCAAATTTTTGAGATTGTTGGATTTAACTCCCAATTTGTAGAAAAATATTTTCCTTACACAGCTTCAAGGATAGAAGGTATTGGCTTGTATGAAATTGAAAAAGAAATAGACCAGCGCTACAAACAAGCATATCCAGACAACAAAATTAATAAAAATTTAAGCTTAAATATTGGTGGCGATTATCGATGGAGAAGAAATGGTGAACGTCATTTATTTAATCCAACTACCGTATCTAAATTGCAGCAAGCTGTTCGGTTGAGTGACCAAGATAGTTACAATATTTATGCAAATGCTATTAATGAGCAAGCAGAAAGTTTAATGACTATTCGTGGCTTATTTGAATTCGATAACCTAGATCCTATTCCTTTGGAAGAAGTAGAGGATTGGACAGAGATTGTAAAACGCTTTAAAACAGGTGCCATGTCTTATGGCTCTATTTCGCGTGAAGCTCACGAAAACTTAGCCATTGCTATGAATAGAATTGGAGGGAAGTCTAATTCTGGTGAAGGTGGTGAAGACAGAAAACGTTTTCAAAAAGATATAAACGGAGATAGCAGAAACTCTGCAATTAAACAAGTAGCTTCTGGAAGATTTGGGGTAACTTCTCATTATTTAACAAATGCGAAAGAGATTCAAATAAAAATGGCACAAGGTGCCAAGCCTGGAGAAGGCGGTCAACTACCAGGATATAAAGTTTTACCTTGGATTGCAGATGCAAGAAATTCAACCCCGTTTGTAGGACTGATTTCTCCACCTCCGCATCACGATATTTATTCGATTGAAGATTTGGCACAATTAATTTTTGATTTAAAAAATGCAAATCGTGAGGCAAGAGTTAATGTAAAATTAGTTTCCGAAGTTGGTGTTGGAACTATTGCTGCTGGCGTTGCAAAAGCCAAAGCAGACGTTGTTTTAATATCTGGTTACGATGGCGGTACTGGAGCTTCTCCTCTAACCTCTTTAAAACATGCAGGGTTGCCTTGGGAACTTGGCTTAGCAGAAGCCCAGCAGACATTGGTAATGAATAGTTTACGAAGTAGAATTGTAGTAGAGTGTGACGGCCAATTAAAAACAGGAAGAGATGTTGCTATTGCGGCTTTATTAGGTGCAGAAGAATTTGGTTTCGCAACCGCTCCTCTAGTAGCCTCTGGCTGCATCATGATGCGTAAATGTCACTTGAATACTTGTCCTGTTGGTATTGCTACCCAAGACAAAGAATTGCGTAAAAACTTTAAAGGAACTCCTGAACACGTAATTAACTTCTTTTTTTATGTAGCTGAAGAATTAAGAAAAATAATGGCTCAATTAGGTTATAGAACTTTAGCTGAGATGGTTGGTCAAACACATAAAATAAATTCAAATAAAGCAATCAAGCATTACAAAGCAAAAGGATTAGATTTATCTAGCATCTTACATAGACCTTCAGCTTATAAAAGTAAGATTCTTAAAAACACTGAAGAACAAGATCATAATTTAGAAAATGTTTTAGATTTTACCATTTTAAAAGACTCTAATAGAGCTTTATATCGAAAAGAAAAAATGAACCTTGCCTATCCAATTAAAAATACAAACCGTACAGTTGGGGCTATCATAAGCAATGAAATTTCAAAAATTTATGGACATCTAGGCTTGCCTGAAGACACCTTAAATATCAACTTTACAGGTTCTGCTGGACAAAGTTTCGGAGCTTTTGGAGCTTTTGGATTAACGTTTACTCTAGAGGGTAATACCAATGATTATTTAGGAAAAGGATTATCGGGTGCGAAACTAATTATAAAAAAACCAGCCAAAGCAGATTTTTTAGCAGAAAACAATATCATTGTTGGTAATGTTTGTTTGTTTGGAGCTGTAAATGGACAAGCCTATATTAATGGAATCGCAGGAGAACGTTTTGCCGTTCGTAATTCAGGAGCAACTGCTGTTGTAGAAGGAGTTGGAGACCACTGTTGTGAATATATGACTGGCGGTAAAGTAATTGTTCTGGGAAAAACAGGAAGAAATTTTGCTGCTGGTATGAGTGGTGGAATCGCTTATGTATACGACCCAGAAAACAAATTTTCTAACGGTCTCTGTAATACAGAAACTATCGAGTTTGAATATATTTCTGAAGATGCTGCTGCCGAATTAAAAACAATAATAGAAAAACATGTTTTATACACTGAAAGCAAAAAAGGTGCTAAATTATTAGCTGATTGGGATACAAGCATAGACAACTTTGTAAAAGTAATGCCAACTGAATATAAGCGTGCTTTAGAACGTATTGCATCAGAAGAACCAATGTTTGAAGAATTAACAAAAGCATAATGTCATGGGAAAAGTAACAGGATTTAAAGAAATTGAAAGACAAGATGAAACCTACACTTCTGTAATAGATCGTGTAAAAAATTATAAAGAGTTTACCGTTCCTCTTACAGGTAAAGAAATTACAAAACAGGGTTCACGTTGTATGGATTGTGGTATCCCTTTTTGCCATAGTGGTTGCCCTTTGGGAAATCTAATTCCAGATTTTAATCATATGGTACATCAAGGAGAATGGCAAAAAGCTTCATGGATATTGCATTCTACTAACAATTTTCCGGAATTCACAGGGCGCTTATGTCCTGCTCCATGCGAACAAGCATGTGTATTAGGAATTATTGAAGACCCTGTATCTATTGAAAATATTGAAAAAAATATTGTAGAACGTGCGTTTAAAGAAGGTTGGATAAAACCTCAACCTCCAAAAAGTAGAACAAATAAAACAATTGCTATTATTGGTTCAGGTCCAGCTGGGTTGGCTGCAGCACAGCAATTAAATAGGGCTGGCCATACCGTTACTGTTTTTGAAAGAGATGATGAGGTTGGAGGTTTATTACGTTACGGTATTCCTAATTTTAAGATGGAAAAGGGAATTATTGATAGACGAATCAAAATTTTAAAAGCCGAGGGTATTATCTTTAAGACAAATATTAACGTTGGTGTGAATTATGCTGTTGAGGATTTAAAAATATTTGACAGTATTGTTTTATGTGGAGGATCTACCAAGGCAAGGAGTTTGACAACTAAGGGTATAGACGCTGATGGTGTTGTACAGGCAATGGATTTTTTAACTCAACAAACTAAAGTATTGTTTGGTAAGGAGGTGAAAAATCAAATAATGGCTACTGATAAAGATGTAATCGTAATTGGTGGTGGTGATACAGGTTCAGATTGTATTGGAACTTCAAATAGACAGGGAGCAAAATCTGTTGTAAATTTTGAAATTATGCCAAAACCTCCTGGTCAACGTTCTGCTTCTACACCATGGCCTTTTTGGCCATTAAAATTAAAGACTTCCTCCTCTCATAAAGAAGGGGTAGAGCGCAATTGGTTAATTAATACTAAAGAATTTATAAAGGATAAGGAAGGAAAACTAATTGCTTTAAAAACTATAAATGTTCAATGGGAAGTCATTCCTGGTAAAAGACCTAAATTGATAGAAATAGCAGGTACTGAAAAAACATGGCCTTGTGAATTAGCGCTATTAGCTCTAGGTTTTACTGGTCCAGAAAGTACTCTAGCAGACAAATTAGGTATAGATTTAGATGGGCGCTCAAATTATAAAGCCATATATGGAAAATATCAAACTAATATTCCAAATATTTTTACTGCGGGTGATATGCGTCGAGGACAATCTTTAATTGTATGGGCAATATCTGAAGGAAGAGAAGCGGCTAGACAAGTTGATATTTATCTGATGGGTAAATCTGAATTGCCTTCTAAGGATATCTCAGGTGATTTAATAGCCATGTAATATTTAAAATTAAAAGGTAAAATTTATAGTCTAATGAAAACAATACTACTACATATTATTTCTGCCATTATTGGAAACAATCCGTAACCATAGGAATGATATTTATAGATGATAAAAATTAAAGGTCTTCCCGAAACGGAAGGCTTTTTTTATAGAAAAATTTAGGGGTTTGAACATCACAAATAAAAACAGTTAATAGATTGTTTGCCAAATGATTAAGTAATATTTAAAAGCTATGAATTTAAGCTGAATTAAGTTTGTAACGAAATGATAAGGATAGCAATAAACTAATTTAGAAGTACAAAATACAATAGCTACTGTAAAACAGAATGAAAGATATTAATAAACACAGTCGAAGATTAACACAAGATGAATCTCAGCCAGCATCACAAGCCATGTTGTATGCTGTAGGTCTTTCAGATGAAGATATGCAAAAAGCCCAGGTAGGTATTGCTAGTACTGGCTATGATGGCAATCCATGTAACATGCATTTGAATAGATTGAAAGATGAGGTAAAAATAGAATGTAAAATTGCTGACATGGTTGGTCTAGGTTTTAATACCATAGGAGTTTCTGATGGAATTTCGATGGGAACCTCAGGAATGAATTATTCATTAGTTTCCAGAGATATTATTGCAGATTCTATTGAAACAGTTATGAATGCGCAAAGTTACGATGCATTAATTGCTATAGTTGGTTGTGATAAAAATATGCCGGGAGCTGTCATGTCAATGTTACGATTAAATCGCCCGTCTATTATGATGTACGGGGGTACTATTGCCTCTGGAAATTACAAAGGAAGAAAGTTAAATATTGTATCAGCTTTTGAAGCTTTAGGTCAAAAAGTAGCTGGAGAAATTGAAGAAGAAGAGTATAGAGAAATTATAAAAAGATCGATTCCTGGTGCTGGTGCATGCGGTGGTATGTATACGGCAAACACAATGGCTTCTGCTATTGAATGCATGGGTTTTGCGTTGCCATATAATTCATCAATTCCAGCTGAAAACCCAAATAAATTATCAGAAGCTGAAAGACATGCTTTGGCTATTAAAAATTTATTAGAAAATGATATAAAGCCTTTAGATATTATTTCAAAAAAATCTATAGAAAATGCCATTGCTTTGGTAAATGCTCTTGGAGGTTCTACCAATGCTGTACTGCATTTTTTAGCTATAGCACATGCTGCTGATATTAAATTTACTTTGGAAGACTTTCAAAGAGTGTCAGATAAAACACCTTTAATTGCAGATTTAAAACCTTCGGGAAAATATTTAATGGAGGATGTTCATGGCATAGGGGGTACACCAGCAATCATGAAATATTTATTGGATGGTGGTTATTTGCACGGAGATTGTATGACGGTTACTGGAAAAACATTAGCTGAAAACTTAAAAGATGTTGTCGCTATGGAGTTCGAAGATCAGGATGTTATTTATCCAACAGACAAAGCTTTAAAGACCTCCGGAAATATTCAAATACTTCACGGAAATCTTGCAGAGGAAGGTGCGGTTGCAAAAATATCAGGTAAAGAAGGATTATTGTTTGAAGGGAAGGCAGTTGTTTATGACGGAGAACAGGCTGCAAATACCGGGATTTCAAATGGTGAGGTTCATAAAGGTGATGTGGTTGTGATACGATATGTTGGACCTAAAGGTGGACCAGGTATGCCGGAAATGTTAAAACCAACTTCGCTAATCATGGGAGCAGGCTTAGGAAAGTCTGTTGCCTTAATTACAGACGGTCGTTTTTCTGGAGGAACGCATGGATTTGTTGTTGGACACGTAACACCAGAAGCTCAATCAGGAGGAGCAATAGGAATCCTAGAAACTGGAGATAAAATCAGAATCAGTGCTGAAGACAATACAATTAATGTATTAATCTCTGATGAAGAATTAGCAGAGAGAAAAGCAAAATGGATTGCTCCAGAACCAAAGCATAAAAAAGGAGTTTTATACAAATACGCAAAAACAGTAGCTTCAGCATCTAAAGGATGTGTTACTGATTTATAAAAAGAAAATATATGGACACACAAACCATAAAATCACAAGAAAAATCTATCAAAACTACAGAGCGTATTTCTGGTAGTGAGGCAATTGTAAGATGTTTAATTGAAGAGGGAGTAGATATTCTTTATGGATATCCAGGAGGAGCAATTATGCCTGTTTATGATGAGTTATACAAGTATCAAGATAAAATTCATCATGTATTAACAAGACATGAGCAAGGTGCAACACATTCAGCTCAAGGATATGCAAGAATTTCTGGAAGAGTTGGGGTAGCTATGGCTACTTCAGGTCCAGGAGCAACCAATTTAATTACTGGTATTGCAGATGCACAAATAGATTCTACACCAATGGTTTGTATCACAGGTCAAGTACCATCTCATTTATTGGGATCAGATGCTTTTCAAGAAACAGATATTGTAGGAATTTCTACACCAGTTACAAAATGGAATTGTCAAGTAACTAGAGCAGAAGATATACCAGAAGTATTGGCAAAAGCATTTTATATTGCAAAAAGTGGTAGGCCTGGTCCAGTTTTGATAGATATTACCAAAGATGCACAATTTGAAGAGTTTGATTTTAGCTATAAAAAATGTAAAGGAGTAAGAAGTTATAAACCATTTCCAGCTATTGATTCAGAGAAAGTACAAGAAGCAGCATCTCTTATAAATAAAGCCAAAAAACCAATGATTATTTGGGGGCAAGGAGTTATTCTTGGAAAAGCAGAGCAAGAGTTAAAAGCAGTTATAGAAAAAACAGGGATTCCATCTGCTTGGACAATATTAGGTGCTTCTGCAATTCCCACATCACACCCCTTAAATGTTGGGATGTTAGGTATGCATGGAAATTATGCTCCAAATATTTTAACTAATGAATGTGATGTATTAATCGCTATAGGAATGCGTTTTGATGACCGTGTTACAGGAAATTTAGAGACCTATGCAAAACAAGCCAAAGTAATTCACTTTGAAATTGACCCTGCAGAAATTGATAAGAATGTAAAGACAGATGTAGCTGTTTTAGGTAATTCTAAAGTAAGTTTAGATTTATTATTACCATTATTAGAACAGAATTCTCATAATGAATGGCATCAAAAGTTTAAAGACTTGTATGAAATTGAATACGAAAAAGTAATCAAAAACGATTTATATCCTACAAAAGAAGGCTTAACAATGGCTGAGGTTTTAAAAGAAATCAATATTCAGAGTGAAGGAAAAGCTGCAATTGTAAGTGATGTGGGTCAACATCAAATGATTGCTTGTAGATATGCTGATTTTAATGTGACTAAGAGTAATATTACTTCTGGTGGATTAGGAACTATGGGATTTGGTTTGCCAGCAGCCATAGGTGCAAAAATGGCAGCTCCGGATCGTGAAGTAGTATCTATTTCTGGTGATGGAGGTTATCAAATGACCATTCAAGAATTAGGTACAATTTTTCAGCAAAAAGCAGCAGTAAAAGTGGTTGTTTTAAATAACGATTTCTTAGGAATGGTACGTCAATGGCAACAGTTATTTTTTGATAAAAGATATGCCTCTACAGAAATGGTAAATCCAAATTTTGTTGCGATTGCAGAAGGGTATTATATCAAAGCTAGAAAAGTTACCAAACGTGAGAATTTAGCAGAAGCTGTAGCAGAAATGATGCAAAGTAAAGAAGCTTATTTTTTAGAAGTTTGTGTAGAAAAAGAAGATAATGTATTTCCAATGATTCCGTCTGGAGCAAGTGTTTCAGATATAAGATTAGAATAAGATGAGTACAGAAGAAAAACAACTTTATTCAGTATCAATTTATACTGAAAATAATATTGGATTGTTGAATAGAATTTCAGCAATTTTCCAAAGAAGACATATCAATATAGAAAGTTTAAATACTTCACCTTCTGAGATTGAAGGCGTTTCTAAATTTACAATTGTTGTAAATATGAGTGAAGTAAATATTAAAAAAATTCTAGGTCAGATAGAAAAACAAGTAGAAGTAATAAAATCATATTACCATAGTCTTGATGACATTATTTATCAAATAGCTGGTTTATTTAAAATAAAGTCAGAATTATTATTTGAAGAACGTCAAATACAAAACATTATTAAAGAAAGTAATGCTAGAATTGTAACAGTTAATAAAGACTTTTTTGTACTTGAAAAATCAGGTAAAAAAGAAGAAATAGTAGAATTGTATAATAAATTAAGTCCATTTGGAATTATGCAGTTTACACGTTCTGGATTAATTGCGGTTACCAAAGAAGAAATGAAAATATCATCATTATTAGAATCATACAACAACTAAATAAATTAAAATGTCAAATTATTTTAACACATTAACTTTAAGACAAAAATTAGAGCAATTAGGACAATGTCGTTTTATGGATGCTTCAGAATTTGAAGACGGAGTAAACGCTTTAAAAGGAAAGAAAATTGTTATTGTGGGCTGTGGTGCACAAGGTTTAAATCAAGGTTTAAATATGAGAGATTCTGGCTTAGATATTTCTTATACTTTAAGACAAGCAGCAATTGATCAAAAAAGACAATCTTACATTAATGCAACTTCAAATGATTTTGTTGTAGGTACTTACGAAGAAATGTTGCCAACTGCAGATTTGGTTATCAATTTAACTCCAGATAAACAACATACAAATGTTGTAAATGCTGTGATGCCATTGATGAAAAAAGGAGCTACTTTAAGTTATTCTCACGGATTTAATATTGTAGAAGAAGGAATGCAAATTCGTAAAGATTTAACAGTGATTATGGTAGCACCTAAATCTCCTGGATCTGAAGTTCGTGAAGAATTTAAAAGAGGATTTGGAGTGCCAACATTAACGGCTGTTCATCCAGAAAATGATCCAGAAGGAAAAGGTTGGGCACAGGCAAAAGCTTATGCGGTTGCAACGGGAGGTCATACAGCAGGAGTTTTAGAATCTTCTTTTGTAGCAGAGGTAAAGTCTGATTTAATGGGAGAGCAAACTATTTTATGCGGTTTGTTACAAACAGGAGCAATTTTATCTTTCGATAAAATGGTAGCAGAAGGAATTGATGCTGGTTATGCAGCTAAGTTAATTCAGTATGGTTGGGAAACTATAACTGAAGCTTTAAAGCACGGTGGTATTACAAATATGATGGATAGATTATCTAACCCTGCAAAAGTAGAAGCATTTCGTTTATCTGAAGAATTAAAAGAAATCATGCGTCCATTATTCCAAAAACATATGGATGATATTATGACTGGTCATTTTTCTAAAACAATGATGGAAGACTGGGCAAATGACGATATTAACTTATTAACTTGGAGAGCTGCAACTGGAGAAACTGCTTTTGAAAAACAAGTAATTACGAATCAAGAAATTACAGAGCAAGAGTATTTTGAGCACGGAACTTTATTAGTTGCTTTTGTAAGAGCTGGTGTAGAATTAGCTTTTGAGGCAATGACAGAATCTGGTATAATAGATGCATCTGCATATTATGAGTCTTTACATGAAACACCATTAATTGCAAACACAATTGCAAGAATGAAATTGGCTGAAATGAATCGTGTAATTTCAGATACAGCAGAATATGGATGTTATCTATTTGATCACGCTTGTAAACCTTTATTAACTGATTTTATGAAAACAGTTTCTACAAACGTAATTGGTAAATCTTTTAGTCCAGAAAATGGTGTTGATAATCAAGAATTGATTAGAATTAATAAAATTATTAGAAATCATCCAGTAGAAATAGTTGGAGAGCAGTTAAGAGCCTCTATGACAGCTATGAAAGTTATTAAGACAGTTATTTAAATAAGAAGTAGTTTATTAATCTTTTTTATGAAAACCAAGGTAATTTATAGACCAACAATAGAAGCCATTAAGAAAGCTTCTCTTAACTTGCAAGAAGTTGCTTTGAAAACTCCTTTGGTTAAGAATGATTATTATTCTAAAAAATACCAAAGTACTATTTTGTTTAAAAGAGAAGATTTGCAACAAGTAAGGTCTTACAAAATAAGAGGAGCTTACAATAAAATATCTTCGTTAACTGAAAACGAACGTACCAAAGGGGTTATCTGTGCTAGTGCAGGAAATCATGCACAAGGGGTAGCGCTTTCGTGTAAGTTGTTGAAAATACATGGTGTAATTTATATGCCTA
>Ga0209194_1000243_pt1 | contig 48032 bp, 41 predicted proteins | sample COGITO_mtgs_1004_FD_184787 | JGI IMG/M metagenome (GOLD analysis project Ga0209194, IMG submission 184787) | Pelagic marine microbial communities from North Sea - COGITO_mtgs_100413 (SPAdes) (version 2) | ecosystem: Environmental > Aquatic > Marine > Epipelagic ... | reverse complement strand
ATCGGCGGCGGCTGAGTGCAGGCAGCAACCCAGCTGAGCAGCCAGTTTGGCCTCGAGCCCCTGCGCCAACAGAGCTCCGATAATGCCGGAAAGCACATCCCCCATACCACCTGTGGCCATACCCGGGTTACCGTAGGGGCAGAGGGCAATAATTTCATCACCGGGGGCGGCGATTAAAGTGCCCGCACCTTTTAATAAAACCACCGCATTATATTTTTCTTGCAGCTGACGCACCGCGGCAAAGCGATCCGCCTGTACTTCAGCGACACTAATACTTAGGAGTCGCGCCGCTTCAGCTGGATGAGGCGTCATCACCCAGTTACTGCCATCCGGCTGAGAGACCACTCGGCCCTCGGCAATAATATTCAGTGCATCAGCATCCACGACCATCGGCAGACCCGTGCCTACGGCTTTCTGTAATAACTGCTCAGACCAAGGCGAACGGCCGAGACCAGGACCAACAATCAACACTGAAGGCTTAGCCAATAGAGGCTCTAATTCTTGGCCTGAGACAATCCCACTGACCATGACTTCCGGCTGCCGTGCCAGCGCTCCAGCAACATGGGCTGGGCGCGTAGCCATACTCACTAACCCTGAACCAGAGCGCAGAGCTGCTTCAGCCGCCATCATCGCGGCGCCACCGAAGCCGTGATCACCGCCGATAACCATGCTGTGGCCAAACTGATTTTTGTAGGCATCCACATCTCTTGTAGGCAGGTTTTCAATCAACTCATGGAGGTCCATAAGCTGTGCCGAAGGGGCAACCTGCTGAAAGATTTCTTCGTCCACATCCAAGGAGTGGTAAATAACTTCACCGCAGAGAGCCGGGCCACGACCAGTAAACATGCCCTGCTTGGCAGCGATAAAAGTCACGGTGACATCGGCACTAATGGCCGCTTCTGCTGCAGCACCTGAATCCGCATAAAGCCCGGAGGGCAGATCGATGGCCAAGACCGGTAAGGCGGCCTGATTAATCATTTCGATGGCTGCGCCATAGGGCTCGCGCATGGGGCCAGTGGCACCTATGCCCAGTAGTGCGTCCACCACAACGCCTTCGGAAAGATCAATAGTTTCGCTGAAAGGGGCAAAAATCACACCAGCGTTAACCGCATAGTCTCGGGCTACGGCGGCATCGGCGGATAGTTTGGCTGTAACCGACAACTCGACCACTCGCACGGCGAGGCTTTTCTCAGCGGCCAGTGTGGCCACTATATAGCCGTCGCCCGCATTGTTGCCGGAACCGCAAAACACAGTGATCAGTGAAGGCTTGCCAAAGGCTTCGAGCAGCTCGTTGAAGGCGGCACGACCAGCACGTTTCATAAGGGTCATGCTTTGGCTATTGGGCATCGCGGCAGCGGCCGGTCCACCGACCGAAGCGTTAAAGAGCGAGGCAACAGCAAGCTGATCCAGTTTACGGACAGATTCAGCCTTGTATAAGGCGTCTTGAATAACAATGTGCGACATAACCGCGAGTTCCCAGTAAGATTAGCGCGATTATATGTCAGATTAGCCCTGAAACCATGCCCGAAACCGATAAGCTCAATGATCTCGCGAAAAAAGTTAAAGCCTGGGGCTTGGAGCTGGGTTTTCAGCAGGTGGCTATTTCCCAACCGGATCTCAGCTCAGCATCAAAAAATCTTCTCGATTGGCTGGCCAAAGGCTATCAGGGTTCCATGCAGTGGATGGCCGAGCACGGCGAAAAACGCTACACCCCAGATCAGCTGGTGGAAAAAACCCTGCGAGTGATCTCGGTGCGTATGGATTATCTCACCGACAGCAATATGATCGCCGTATTGAAGGACGACAATAAAGCTTATATATCAAGGTATGCACTGGGTCGTGACTATCACAAATTGATTCGCAAACGCCTGGCTAAACTAGGTAAAAAAATTGAAGCTGAAATAGATTTTCACGGCCTCAATCATCTGCAACTAACCCAGCGACCCTTTGTCGACAGTGCCCCAGTGATGGAGAAGCCCATCGCTGAGCAGGCTGGACTGGGTTGGATCGGCAAAAACACCCTGATCATAAATGACAAAGCCGGCTCTTGGTTTTTTCTTGGAGAGATTTATATTTCTCTGGAATTGCCAGTTGACACCAGCGAGCAAACTAATAAATGCGGCAACTGTCGCGCCTGTTTAAAAGTCTGCCCCACCAATGCCTTTCCCGAACCCTATGTGCTGGATGCCCGCCGATGTATTTCCTATCTGACCATCGAAAGCCAAGAGCCAATTCCCGAAGAGTTGCGTCCGCTGATGGGCAATCGGGTATTTGGTTGCGATGACTGCCAGATTATCTGCCCCTGGAATCGCTATTCTTCAAAAACAAACGAAATAGACTTTTCCCCCCGGCACAATCTCGATGACTCGGATTTAGTCACGCTGTTTGAATGGACTGAAAAAGAATTTTTGAACAACACCGAGGGTTCACCGATTCGCCGCATTGGCTATCAGCGCTGGCTGCGTAATCTCTCGGTGGGGTTGGGTAATGCGCCAGCTTCCCAGCGCATTATCGATGCACTGAGCAAAAGGGTCAACGACCCCTCTGCGCTGGTTCGTGAGCATGTTCTCTGGGCACTTGGTAGGCAGCAGGCGCCACACCTGCAAACTAGCGATGACAGCGTAAAGTTTTTTAAAGCTTAATAAACACTTCGCGGTAGTATTCCAACTCGCGGATCGAATCGTAAATATCATCCATCGCCAAATGACTGCCACGCTTTTTAAAGCCATTGGCCAGTTCCGGCTTCCAGCGCTGAACTAACTCTTTTAATGTGCTGACATCTAAATTGCGGTAGTGAAAGAAACTCTGCAAGTCGGTCATATAGTTAGCTAAAAAGCGCCGATCCTGACAGATCGAGTTGCCGCACATAGGCGACTTGCCCGCTGGCACCCACTGGCGCAGAAACTCAATTGTAGCTAATTCGGCCTCCGCCTCAGTCACGACACTCTGACGCACCCTTTCAGTCAGACCTGAACCCCCATGCTGGCGGGTATTCCACTCGTCCATGCCGTCGAGTAACTCATCGGACTGATGCACTGCAATCATCGGCCCCTCAGCCAGAACATTGAGGTCTTTGTCGGTGACCACTGTGGCGATTTCAATAATCCGGTCATGTTCGGGACTCAATCCAGTCATTTCCAGGTCGATCCAGATTAAATTCATCGGGTCAGTGTTGGCATTGGCGGTTGCAACGGTCATCTAAATCTTCCAAGTGGGGTTAGCAAAATGTTCCTCGAGGCGGATATGCTATATCCTTGCAGCCGATAACGCCAGACATGGCGCATAACCTAAATCCGCGAGAGCATTAATGGCGAAACGCAATCTCAGTAAACAGCAGAAAGGTCGTATCCAAACGATTCAGGAGCGACGCCGAGCGCGGGCTATTAGCAAGAAATCCGTATCCGAAGAACAGCTTGAGAATCTCACTCAACTGGGTCCAGAAATACTGGGTACGGTGATTACCAACTTTGGTGCCCAGGTGGATATCGAAGGCCTGGAAGATCGCTTTAAGGGCAATATTTACCGCTGCCATCTGCGTACCAATCTCGAACCTCTGGTGACAGGGGATCGTGTGGTCTGGCGCTATGCCGAACCAGTGGGCGTTGTGGTAGCCAGAGAGCCACGAAACTCAGAACTGTTGCGCCCTGACCCCTACGGCAAGCTGCGTCCAGTAGCGGCCAATGTGGACCGCATAGCCATTGTCTTTGCCGCCAAGCCAACGCCCTATAGCAACCTTATTGACCGCTATCTGATTGCGTCAGAAGCGCAAAACATTCAGCCTGTATTAATCATCAATAAATTTGATATGCTCAGCGACAGTGATTTCCCAAAGGTTGAGCAACTATTAAAAGACTACCGCACTGTGGGCTATGAGGTACTTTGTGTCTCCGCAACCACCGGCGAAGGTCTTGAAGAATTAAAGAACTATATGGCGGCGCACACTTCGGTGTTTGTTGGCCAGTCTGGCGTCGGTAAATCGTCGCTGATCAATGAGCTGCAACCGGATGCCAATATCTTGGTTGGCGAGTTATCGGCTGGCAAGGACAAAGGCCAACATACGACCACCGCATCGCGGCTATTTCATCTTGAAAATGGCGGCCATCTAATCGACTCACCCGGTATTCGCGAATTTGCCGTGACCAATTTAAGTGATGAGCAAATTATAGATGGTTTTATCGAGTTCAGACCCTTCCTCGGTTACTGTAAATTTAGAGACTGCAAACATTCGGTTGAGCTGGGTTGTGCGCTACTGGCCGCTGCGGAAGAGGGTAAAATCCTTCCTATCAGATTACTGAATTATCGCAATATTCTTGCCAGTCAGGATGAAGAGTAATGGCGGCTGATATTCCGCGCCTGTTAGAGCCGGCGCTATTGGAATCAATATTGGCGGCAGATTCAGAGAATACCAATCTTATTATTGTCGACCTCTGTAGCGGTGCACTCTACCGCCAGAAGCATGTTCCAGGTGCTGTGCACTTGCAGCCTGACACCTTAATGGCGGGCACTGCGCCCTACCCTGGCAAGCTGCCTGAGATGGAACAGCTAGAAAATATTATTCGCTACCTGGGCATCAGTGCCCATAGTCATGTGGTGATCTATGACGATGAGGGTGGCGGCTGGGCTGGGCGATTTGCCTGGACGCTGGACCTGCTCGGCTATCACAACTGGTCTTATCTCAATGGCGGCATTGTTGCCTGGATAAAAGAAGGCTTTGTTACCGAAGCACAGGCTAATCAGCCAGTGCCCTCTGAGACAACAATCAGTATCGCCAACTCAGAAGTGTTGATCAGCGCAGACGAGATTATCGGCCAGCTGGACAACCCAGACTATGTAGTTTGGGATGCACGCAGTCCCGGCGAGTACAGCGGTGATATGGTGCGCTCGGCACGGGGCGGGCATATTCCCGGAGCGATTAATATTGAGTGGACGGAACTGATGGATCGACAGCGTAATTTGCGCATTCGCGATGACGCCGAGGCTATACTCGCAGCCGCTGGATTAGGCAGAGAAAAGTCTGTGATAACGCACTGTCAGAGTCACCACCGCTCCGGCTTTACCTATATGGTGGCGCGGATTTTAGGGTATAAAACATCAGTGCTTATGACGGCTCATGGGCTGAATGGGGTAGCCTCGATCACACCCCAGTTGAGCGTGGCGTGGCTTTTTAGTTGGGATGCTGAGGGCTCCTTTTAAATCGAGACGCTGAAGGCTCCTTTTAAATCGAGACGCTGAAGGCTCTTTTAATCCCGACGCTGAGGGCTCCTTTTAAATCGAGACGCTGAAGGCTCTTTTAATCGGGCGCTGAAGGCTCACTAGACCAATTTAACAATAATTTAAGAGTTTTAAACTATGAATCATCAAGCAGAATTATTTATTGCCCTGCAACGATTACTTCCCCAGCACGCTCTCTCAAGACTGATTGCTCGAGCGGCTGAATCAAAGATGCCCTGGCTAAAAAACTTACTCATCAAGCGCGCTATCGCAGCCTTCCATATCAATATGGATGAAGCCGCTAGCAGTGACCTAGATGACTACGAAAACTTTAATAGCTTTTTCACTCGCGCCTTAAAAGAAGGTGCGCGTCCCATGAATCATGACTCAGACGCTCTGGTCTCACCCGCCGATGGCGCAGTCAGCCAAGCCGGTGCAATAACCAGACAGCGTATTATCCAGGCTAAGGGTAGCGACTACTCGGCGAGCCGCCTGCTCGGCGATTCAGAGGAAGCCAAGCTTTATGAAAATGGCGCCTTCACTACCATCTATCTGTCCCCCAAGGATTACCACCGGGTGCATATGCCGATTGCCGGCACGCTGATTAGTACCCGCTATATTCCCGGGGATCTTTTTTCCGTCAATGACAAAACCGCTCAGGGTCTTCCCGGATTGTTCGCCCGCAACGAGAGACTGGTCTGCCAGTTTGATTCAGAACTGGGGCAGTTTGCCTTGGTATTTGTCGGTGCTATGTTGGTGGCAGGAATTGAAACAGTGTGGGGCGGTTTTGAAACCCCAGGACGCGGCGCAGTGCGCAATGCAGATTTTTCTCGCCGCGACCTAAGCTTTGATAAGGGTGAAGAAATCGGACGCTTTAAATTTGGTTCAACGGTTATTCTATTGTTCCAAAATGATAAGGTAGATTGGCAAGATTCGTTCGTTCCTCAGGCAGCTGTGCAAATGGGTGAAAAGATCGCTAGCTACAAATAGGAAACTAGCCGAGTAGACGCTGTTTTAGGGCGGCAAAAAAGCCGCTGTTAGAATCTGACTGGCGCTGATTGTGCGCCAACAATCCGGAGCTTTGGGAAACTGAGAAAGGTTTGCTGATAAGTAGATTGAGCATTTTCTCATCGACACCAAGGCGCTCGGAATCAACATCTTTCACTATGGCTAATTTAGCAACGTCATAGGCGCGGCGTGTGCCAAATTTTTGTAGCTGAGCCCGGGCCTTATCTTCATTTTTAAGATCGACAAAAATATAGTTCTCAGGATTAGTCTTACCATCAACTGAATCAAAAATCGCCAATCTCGGCGACAGTCGCGACTTGGGATTTTGCTCGATCACCATACCCTGATCACCGGTGGTCAATTCAACCAGGGTTCCAGCGGGATAGAGTCCCACAGACTGAATAAACTCAACCACGAGATCTTCTGCAAAAGCATGGCCACGAAGCTCATAGAGTCGGCCTGTAGCTTTTGAGGGCGTCAACACCTCAGATACTTCACGGGGATTACAAAGCCGATCAAATTCCGAGGCGATGCCAACAATCGCGGCTAAGAATGGGATTCGCTGCCCGCTGCATCCTTTGGGAAATCCACTGCCATCGAAACGCTCACAGTGGAATTTAATAATATTCATAACCCGGCGGTTATCAAAATCTGATTGCTTTAATTTCTCTAAACTGGCGCTGACAAAACCGCGGTATTCTGCCTCTTCCACGTCATTGCGATCTGACTTGCGCAATAGGGTTCGATCCATCCCAGACTTGCCAATATCTTTTAACAGGGCGGCGAGACAGAGATCTTTCAGCTGATCTAATTCAAGACCTACATGGCGGGCAAATTGAGTCGCCCAGAGGCCCGAGCGGATGCTGTGGTCATGGGTATGTCGGTCTTTTGCACGCAGCTGTAATAACCAGGTAAAGGCATCGGGACAACGCACCACGCTATCCACCATATCGTCCACTGACTGCTGTAATTGACGCAGATTAAACTGTCCGCCCTTGGTGATTTGGCGGGTTGCAACACTTAAGCAGCCAACCAAATTATTCATCACTCTTCGTGCAGCGGGTATCTCTTTAGAGAGCTCGACAGTTTTTTTGTAGATATCCGGTTGAATCACAAAACTGCGCGGAGCGGCAAGCTGGCGGCTATCCATCAAGCCGCGAACTATAGGATTAATGTCCTGGGCTTTGTTGCGAAGGTCATTATTAAATTCACGACTGCCTGGAGCTGGATTTTTTAAATCTAGGGGTGACGCGCCTTTGGCGATATCTATATAAACATAGTCACAATAGGCTTTGACGCGAGAGGAGTCAGCGGCGCATTTAATCAGAAATCCCTGGATGGGAAATGGAGTCTCCGCCCATGGCTTGTCGAGAGCGGAAACAAACATTCCCACTTCTAGTTCATGAATAAAGACTTTAAGTTGCTGTAGTGCCATACCGTTATTTGATCTCTCTCAGCGCTATTAATACAAAACCAGACCACCTCGAAATGTAACGCTTTCACCAGGGTAAAAGCGTGCGCCGGTAGGGTTTTAGTAAATATAGACTAAGAAGAGCTAGAGTAAATCAGTACTTTTCGGAAAACTTGTGAACAGCATCAATAAATACTTTTACATGATCCGGATTTATGTCCGGTGTAATGCCATGTCCAAGATTGAAAATATGCCCAGGACCATCGCCAAACCCTTTGAGGATAGCCTCAACCTGAGATTCGATGACTGCGGGATCAGCTCTCAAAATGGCTGGATCCATATTGCCCTGCAAGGCAACTCTATCGCCAACTCGGCTCTTGGCCGCAGCAATATCGGTGCTCCAGTCAAGACCCAGTGCGTGACAACCGGTATCGGCCATTTTTTCCAGCCAAAGACCGCCGCCCTTAGTGAATAGAATAACTGGCACATCACGCCCGTCGTGATGACTAATTAATCCATCGACAATTTTCTGCATGTAAGCAAGAGAGAATTCTGCGTAAGCGGCGTGACTCAGTGCGCCACCCCAGGTATCAAATATCTGCACTACCTGGGCGCCAGCACGGATCTGGGCATTCAGGTAATCAATTACCGACAGGGATAATTTTTCCAACAATTGATGCATCAATTCAGGCTGGGTGTAGAGCATTGTTTTGGCGCGAGCAAAGTCGCGGCTGCTCTGACCTTCAATCATATAAGTCGCCAGCGTCCAGGGACTGCCGGAAAAGCCGATCAGAGGTACGCGGCCATTAAGCTCGCGGCGGATCATGGTCACTGCATCGGTGACATAGGAGAGGTCACTGGCGGTATCGATCACCTCGAGGGCTTCGATGTCTGCCTCAGTTCTCACTGGTTTGCGAAACTTGGGGCCCTCTCCAGTTTCAAAATAAAGACCCAATCCCATGGCATCGGGAATGGTTAAAATATCTGAAAACAGAATTGCCGCGTCCATCTCGTAGCGCTCTAGAGGCTGCAGCGTCACTTCACAGGCAAGTTCAGTATTTTTACACAGACTCATAAAATCGCCAGCTATAGCTCTAACTGCTCGGTACTCGGGCAGGTAACGGCCTGCTTGTCGCATCATCCATACAGGCGTGCGGTCAACAGGCTGGCGCATCAGCGCCTTGAGAAAGCGATCATTCTTTAAGTCAGACATTCAGATTCCAGAGTAATAAATTTTAGGTTCTTTTAGCTACGGGCCACTTGGCTACAAGCCATTTCGTTACAGGCTATAAGGTTACACACCAAATGGTTACAGCCCAAATGGTTACAAGCAATGTAGTCGACGCCAGTGGATGCCGCGAATTAAACGTCGAGGTAATCCAAAATGCCTTTGGCGGCCTCGCGACCTTCCCAGACGGCGGTAACCACCAGATCAGAACCACGCACCATATCACCACCGGCAAATATCTTCGGGTTAGTGGTCTGGAACGGGAACTCCTGCTCTTCTGCGGCCATTACTGCACCCCAGTCAGAGGTATTCACTTCGATGCCGGTAAGCCAGGCTGGAGGGCTTGGCTTAAAGCCAAAGGCTACCAAAACGGCATCCGCAGGTAAAATCTCTTCGCTGCCAGGAATTACTTCGGGTCGGCGACGACCATTTTGATCGGGAGCACCCAGGGATGTGGAGACCACTTTAACCCCTTCGACACGCCCTTCTGCATCCGCCATAAGCTCGACTGGCTGCATGTTGAATTTGAATACCACACCCTCCTCCCGAGCATTCTTCACTTCTTTGCGCGAGCCGGGCATATTTTCTTCATCGCGACGATAGGCGCAGGTGACGCTGGTCGCGCCCTGACGAATCGAGGTGCGATTACAATCCATGGCGGTATCACCACCACCTAGCACCACTACACGCTTGCCCTTAAGGTCGATAAATTCGTCCTTAGATTTCTCAAAGCCGAGATTGCGGTTGACGTTGGAGACGAGAAAAGACAGCGCTTCATGAGCGCCTTCTAATTCTTCGCCTGGGAATCCACCCTTCATCGTGGTGTAAGTGCCCATACCCATGAACACAGCATCGTATTCACTGAGCAGCTCTTCGACCATGATATCTTTGCCGATTTCCGTATTCAGACGGAACTCAACGCCCATACCTTCGAGGATCTCGCGGCGAGTGCGGATAACCGACTTCTCTAGTTTGAATTCAGGGATACCAAAGGTTAGCAATCCGCCAATTTCGGGGTAGCGGTCAAAGACAACTGGCTTAACGCCATTGCGAATCAGGATGTCAGAGCAGCCTATACCTGCAGGTCCAGCACCGATTACGGCAACTCTTTTATCCGTCCACACCACATCAGACATATCCGGACGCCAGCCCATGGCAAAGGCAGTGTCGGTAATATATTTTTCTACCGAGCCAATAGTCACAGCACCAAAGCCGTCATTCAAGGTACAGGCTCCTTCACAGAGGCGATCCTGAGGGCATACACGACCACAGACTTCCGGAAGTGAGTTAGTCTGATGACTGAGCTCGGCAGCTTCAATTAAGTTGCCTTCTGCAACCAGCTGTAACCAGTTAGGAATATAGTTATGAACTGGGCATTTCCACTCGCAATAAGGATTGCCGCAAGACAGACAGCGATGGGATTGATCTGCAGCACCCTCGGCAGTGAAGGGATCATAAATTTCAACAAATTCACCGACACGACGCTTCATATCACGCTTTACCGGATCGACACGTTTAATGTCGAGGAACTGAAATTGGTTATCTAGTCTTGGAATCATAATTTTTGTCTCGGTTCTCTAATCAACGCTATTGCGGGTTGTCATGGGCCTGAGCTAACAGACTGCTGAGGGTTGCCGCTTTCGGTTTAACTAACCAAAACTTGGATGCGTAATCAGAAAAATTGCTAAGAAGCTCTTGTCCCCAGGCACTGCCGGTTTCTTTGACGTGCTCGCGAATCATATTTTTGAGGAATACTCGGTGAGATTCCGTGGCCTCGGCAGTAATGCGCTGAATATCCACCAGTTCCATATTGTAGCGATCGACAAATTCACGCTCTATATCGAGAACATAGGCAAAACCGCCTGTCATACCAGCACCGAAGTTGTAACCAGCAGCTCCTAGTACAGTCACTATGCCACCAGTCATATATTCACAACAGTGATCACCTGCACCTTCGACTACAGCGGTGGCACCTGAGTTGCGAACGGCAAAGCGTTCACCAACTGTTCCTGCAGCATACAGACGACCACCAGTAGCACCGTACAGGCAGGTATTGCCCATAATCGGGGTATCCTGTGAGGCAAAGCTACTGTCACTGGGTGGGCGCAAAATAATCTTGCCCCCAGCCATGCCCTTGCCCACATAGTCATTGGCATCGCCTTCGAGATATAGCTCTAGGCCGCCAGCATTCCAGACGCCGAGAGACTGGCCAGCAACACCTTTCAAGTTCAATCGAATCGGCGCAGCTGACATGCCTGTGTTGCCATAGCGCTTGGCTATCTCACCGGAGAGTCGAGCACCTATGGAACGGTCGCAGTTATTGACTGTAAAGTCGAATGTGCCGCCACTCTGAGACTCAATAAATGGCAGTGCCTGCTCAACCATTTTTTCCGCCAATAAACCCTTATCCAGCGGGTTGTTTTTTGGCTCTGAACAGGTCTGGGGCTTGCCATCTAACTCGGGTCGTACTTCAAGTAGTGGTGACAGCTCCAAATGCTGCTGCTTGCTGGTCTCACCAGGCAAAGTCTCTAATAGGTCAACACGACCAACCAATTCTTCCAGCGAGCTGATACCCAGAGCAGCCAACCATTCGCGGGTTTCCATGGCAATAAAGGTAAAGAAGTTGGTCGCCATAGCCACGGTGCCGCGGTAGTGATCGTTGCGCAGACGCTCATCCTGAGTGGCTACACCAGTGGCGCAGTTATTCAGGTGACAGATACGCAGATACTTGCAACCTAGGGCAACCATAGGTCCGGTACCGAAGCCAAAGCTCTCAGCACCTAAAATAGCGGCTTTAATCACATCCAGACCAGTTTTCAAACCACCGTCAGTCTGCACTCGTACCTTGTTGCGCAGATCATTGGCCCGAAGAGTCTGATGGGTTTCAGTCAGGCCTAGTTCCCAAGGAGAACCGGCGTAGCGAATCGAACTCAATGGGCTCGCGGCAGTACCACCATCATAACCAGAAATGGTAATCAGATCGGCATAGGCTTTGGCGACACCGGCGGCAATGGTACCTACACCGGGACGTGACACTAGCTTCACCGAGACCAGAGCACTGGGATTGACCTGTTTTAAGTCAAAAATCAGCTGGGCCAGATCTTCAATGGAATAGATATCATGGTGTGGCGGTGGCGAAATCAATGTCACCCCCGGTACCGAGAAGCGCAATCGAGCAATCAGCTCATTGACCTTGCCTCCGGGCAACTGACCGCCTTCTCCGGGCTTAGCGCCCTGAGCAACTTTAATCTGCAATACTTCGGCACTGGATAGATAGGCTGGTGTTACACCAAAGCGGCCGGAAGCAATCTGCTTAATTTTCGATGACTTGATGGTGCCATAGCGTGCGGGATCTTCGCCGCCCTCACCGGAGTTAGAACGTCCACCCAGTGTATTCATCGCCTCTGCCAGAGACTCGTGAGCCTCAGGAGAGAGAGCACCCAAGGACATACCAGCGGAGTCAAAGCGTTTGACGATATCCGCTACTGGCTCAACCAACTCTATATCGATAGGCGTGCAGGTATCGCTCAATTTCAGCAAATCACGTAGCGTTGCAACAGGTCGAGTATTCACCAACCGAGCATATTCAGTGTAGGCTTTGTAATCACTGTTCTGAACTGCACTGTGCAGAGTCTGCACTACATCGGGATTGTAGGCGTGGTACTCCTGACCATGGACATATTTCAACAGGCCACCGGGCTCGATGGGCTTGCGCAGTTTCCAGGCGAGCTTTTTAAGGGCCGTCTGATCAACTTCGATATCCTCAAAGGTGGCGCCTTCGAGGCGACTGACAAGACCGGGGAAACAGAGATCAATTACTTCAGTGCTGAGACCTATGGCTTCAAATAAGAGTGCGCCGCGATAGGAAGCAATTGTTGAAATACCCATTTTCGACAATATTTTCAACAGGCCTTTGTTAATGCCTTTACGGTACTGCTTAAACGCGGTATCCACATCCACTAGCAACTCGCCGCTAGCGATCAGATCGCAAAGCACATGAAAGCTGAGGTAGGGATAGACCAACGATGCGCCACAACCGATGAGGGCGGCAATTTGATGTGAGTCGCGGGCGTAACCGGTACTGGCAACTATATTGGCATCGGTGCGCAGACCCTGTTCAATAAGGTGATTGTGTACGGCACCAACGGCCAACAAAATATGTATCGGCTGCTTTTCCGGACTGATCTTGTGATCCGAAAGAATACAGACCACTGCACCATCGCGAACTGCCGTTGCCACTTCGGCGCAGACGCGCTCAATGGCTTGTTTAAGATTTTCTTCCGTCGCGTCGTAGTTAAGGGCAAATTTTGCCACGGGGAAATGTTTAAATTCATTACGCTTCAGAGCGTAGTATTTACGTGGCGAAAGCACCGGACTAGACAGGCCAATTCGCGCACCCATATAGGGATTTTCAGCGAACACACTCTCTTCTTGACCAAGCTCTACACCCAACGACATGACTATGGCTTCACGCAGTGGATCGATTGGTGGATTAGTGACCTGAGCAAACTGCTGGCGGAAGTAGTCAAACAGATTGCGCTGCTTCTTCGACAGCACAGCCATAGGGATATCATCACCCATGGAACCTGTGGCTTCTTGACCGCCTTCTGCCAGTGGACGCAGCACCTGATCTCGCTCTTCAAAGGAGACCTGGAACATCTTCATGTAGCATTTGATTTGGTCGCGGCTAAGGTTGCCTTCAATTTCGATGCTGTCACGATCAAAACTGGACTGGATGGCATAGCGGCCCTCTTCCAGCCACTTCTTGTAAGGGTGGCGAGCGGCGAGCTGATCTTCAATCTCATCACGGAAGAAGATCTTTCCTTCCTGAGTATCAATGGAAAGTATGTCTCCGGGCCCAAGACGGCCTTTGGCCACAACATCTTCACTGCGGTAGTCGTAGACGCCGATCTCTGATGCCACGGTGATTACGTCGTCATTAGTAATCACATAGCGCGAGGGGCGCAGTCCATTGCGATCTAGAGTACAGACAGCAAAACGGCCGTCGGTAATAACCAGACCTGCTGGACCATCCCAGGGTTCCTGATGCATGGAGAGATAGTCGTAGAGTGCGCGGTGATCGGGGTTACGATCTTCAACATTCTGCCAGGCTGGCGGAACCAGGGTTCGTACCGCAAGGTGCAGATCCATGCCACCAGTGACGAGCATTTCCAGCATGTTATCTAAGCTAGAGGAATCTGAACCAGTGCGATTAACCAACGGCGCAGCTTCAGCCAAGTCGGGTAATAAGTCAGTTTGATACTTTGGTGTCCGTGCAACAGACCAGTTGCGGTTGCCCATAATGGTGTTGATTTCACCATTGTGCGCCAACATTCTAAAGGGTTGCGCCAGCGGCCACTGGGGCATGGTGTTGGTGGAAAAACGCTGGTGGAATACACAGATCGCAGTTTCTAGACGCTCATCTGCCAGATCCAAATAGAATCCAGGCAGATCCACGGGCATCATCAGTCCTTTGTAGCTCAGAACATTGGTGCCAAGGCTAGCAATATGAAAGCTGCTATCTTCAGTCAGCTGCTTCTCAGCTTTACGACGGCCCATAAATAAACGGGCACTAAAGTGCTTCTCATCAGTGATATCACCGGGACCGACAAACACCTGCTCAAAGGCTGGCAGCGACTTGATCGCAATCGGGCCCAAGCAATTATTATCTGTGGGGACTTCGCGCCATGCGAGAATTCGCAGGCCCTGAGCAGTCAGCTCTTGCTCGAGAATCTTTTTTGCTTGATTACGTTGGAGCTCATCAGTATTGAGCATCACTGCGCCCACAGCATAGAGCTCAGGAAGCTCTACTTGCAGACTATCCCGCAACACGGTGCGTAGGAAGCTGTCGGGCTTTTGCATCAACAGACCACAACCGTCACCGGTTTTACCATCGGCAGCAACACCGCCACGGTGGGTCATGCAGGTTAGTGCCTGAATCGCATTCAACAGCAAACTGTGGCTGGTCTTACCCTTAATATGAGCAATTAAACCAAAACCACAATTATCTTTAAAATCGTCAAGCCGACATAAGCTCTGAGCCATAAATAAACTCTACGTAAAATTCTAAGTTAAACTCTCAAGACAGCGCTATACCAGCGCTGGGATGCGCGAATAAAACAACACTAGAGAGCAAAGTGATAATAGCCTTTGGAAACACAAATAGGCTAAGCAGGCAAAGTGAGGCGCATTCTACACATTGCAAAACTATTCGACAATTGTCTGTACGCACTAAACGGCGGGATGGAGTCTAATTGAGACGAAAAAGTCGAACTATATACGACCTAGCTGCTCAACTTGCGGAGCAGGCTCTGCTTAACAGCTGATAGAGATGATCAGTTGAAAACTGGTCGGTTACACAGGCCTCGCCGAGGCTTTTTAATACCACTAGGCGCAGTTGCCCATCGAGGACTTTCTTGTCCCTGAGCATTAACCGGTCGAAATCTTCGGCTTTCATGTCTGCAGGAGGTGCCACCGGCAGTGAGCAGCGCTGTAAAAGTTGCTTCGTTCTCTGCAGATCCGCTGCAGAAAGATCGCCACGTATAACCGAGAGTTCCGCCGCCATAACCATTCCTGCAGCAACTGCTTCACCGTGAATCCACTGCTTATACTGCTGAAAAGTTTCAATCGCGTGGCCAAAGGTGTGGCCCAAATTCAAGATCGCCCGAATGCCCTGTTCAGTCTCGTCTTCCGCAACAATCCGTGCCTTGCTCACACATGACAACTCTATGGCATAGACCAGAGCAGCCTTATCGCGCTGCAATAATAGATCTATATTATTTTCCAGCCAGTGGAAAAAGTCTGCATCAATAATCAAGCCGTACTTGATAACCTCGGCAAGACCGGCATGAAACTCGCGATCTGGCAGGGTCGAAAGAGTATCCGTATCAATAATCACCGCCTGGGGCTGATAGAAGGCGCCGATCATATTTTTGCCCATGGCATGATTGACCGCGGTCTTGCCCCCCACGGAGGAATCAACCTGCGCTAGCAGCGTGGTTGGAATCTGAATAAAGGGCACACCTCGCTGATAACAGGCCGCGGCAAAGCCAGTCATATCGCCTACCACACCGCCACCTAGGGCGATTAAGGTGGTCTTGCGATCGTGATGACCGGCAATTAGCTGATCAAATATAAGATTGAGAGTATCGAGATTTTTGTGCTGCTCGCCATCAGCCAGAATCACCCTGTCTACTTGCTTGTCTGCCAGCTGGCCTTCAAGCAGCTCAAGGTAGAGCGGCGCAATGGTTTCATTAGTAACAATCAGGACTTTTTTACCACTGATATAACGGGCTATATCAGCTTTGCGAATTTCGTCGGAACCTATAGAGATAGGGTATGAGCGATCACCCAAGGCAACCTGAACTTGTGTCGAATTTGCGGTCATGAATCACTCTAACTGAGGCTAGTAAAGGGTGCGGCCACGGGGTGGCGACCGACATTAGACTCGGGAGTTTATCATAGGGCTGAAACCGCTTCAGCCAGTTTCTTTGCCAGTTTCAGGGGCTGTGTCGAGCCGGAGGGGAATACCAGGTCAGCGACCTGATTATAGAGTGGACTGCGGGTTTCGATAAGTTGCTTGATTACGCCTTCACGATCCTCGACTTGCAGCAATGGCCGAGTTTTATCGCGTTTGGTGCGCTCCACCAGCTGTTCAAAGGTGGCTGACAGATAGACCACCAGACCACTGCTCTGAAGAATCCCGCGATTATCGCCGCTGAGAACGATACCGCCGCCAGTGGCTATCACCTGCGGCTGCTTATCCGCCACCAAGTCAACTAGGACCTTGCTCTCGCGCTCACGAAAACCGGCCTCACCTTCCATATCAAATATCCATTGAATATCGGCGCCAGCACGGGCTTCAATTTCAGAATCGACATCGATAAAAGACAGCCCCAGCAATCCAGCCAGGTGCTTACCAATAGTCGTTTTTCCGGCACCCATGGGGCCGACTAGGAAAATATGTTGTGGTTTCATCGATCCAGCAAATTATCGTCAATTATTTTCGGAGTTATGAATATCAGTATTTCACGTTTTTCAATATTGCGCAGTTCATTTCGAAACAGCCTACCCACAAAGGGTAAATCACCCAGCAGAGGTACTTTGTCGGTACCATTTACTTCTTCTGTTTGAAAAATACCTCCTAATACCAGTGTTTGCCCGTTGCCGACCAATGCCTGAGTCTCAATCTGCGTGATATCAATTGACGGCTCACCTGTTGGGGTAAATGCACCTACTGAGTCTTGCGAAACCAGCAAATCCATAATAATTCTATTATCCGGTGTAATTTGAGGAGTAACCTCTAGCTGCAACACCGCTTCTTTGAATTCTATGCTAGTTGCTCCGCTCGAGGTAGCCTTTTGGTAGGCTATTTCAGTTCCGGACTTGATCACCGCTTGCTGCTTGTCGCCGGTGAGCACTTTTGGCTGCGAGACAATTTCACCAAAACCGTCGGACTCTAAGGCGCTCAACTCGAGATCAATGAGGAAATTATCCGTTAGGTAACCGAGGCTGAAAGAGCCGGTGGGATTGGCTACACCCAGATCTACCGCCAGGCTGTCACCCAGGCCAAAGTCAAAAGCCCTGGTATAGGTCGTAGGGCCGTCATCACCACCCCCTTCCACCCCATCAGCACCATAATCCACTTCTGTCTCATCAGCGGAATAGGTGAAACTTTCCTTTACGCCAGCTCCCGGCGTCAGCCCAGATCTGCGACCCGAAAAGCCGAGGGTTCGATCACCAAACGCACTGCTAGTAGTACCACCTGCCAGCTTATCTATACCTGCCAAGCCCCAGGTTACACCGAGTTCTTTTTTGAAGTCAGTATTGGCAATGACGATACGCGCTTCAATCAACACCTGTTTGATCGGCACATCAATCTCATCGATCAGACGTTTAAAGGCATTAATCTTATCTTCGGTGTCTGTGAGAATAATGGTGTTGGTACGCTCATCCACTATGGCACTGCCGCGCTCTGACAATATAGTGGTGGTGGCATTACCTTCTCGCCCTCCGCCGCTGGACTGACCTTCATCGGTGCGGCTAGCGGTAAACAATTCAAAAATTTCGGCGGCATCAGCATATTTAATCCGCACGAAAGTCGTTTCAAGTGGTGCCAGTTCCTGAAGCTGCTTGTTAGCCTCGACCTGGAGGCGCTCCTGTTCAGCAATTTCAGCTGCCGGAGCAACCATTAATACATTGCCTTCCTGACGCTTATCTAAGCCCTTAGCTTTAAGGATAATTTCCAGAGCCTGATCCCAGGGCACATCGTCCAACCACAGCGTAATATTGCCCGTCACTGTGTCACTGGCCACCAGATTGAGTGAGGTAAATTCAGCGATAATTTGCAGTACTGAGCGCACCTCAATATCCTGAAAATCGAGTGTTAAACGTTCGCCATTGAAGGCAAACTTTTTCGATTGCTCCTCAACTTCCGCATCGGTGAGTGGCTTGATATTAACCACATACTGGCCATCAGCCTGATAGGCGAGATAATCATATTGACCCGAGGCGTCAATAGTCACAGTAGTGGTGGTGCCTTCCTGTTTACTATCAATAGTCTTAACTGGCGTAGCGAAATCTACAACATCCAGACGCCTGTCAAATTGATCAGGCAAATCAGTCTGGTAAAACGACAGTTGGATCTGGTGGTTGCTGCGATCAATATCCACATTGACTGAGGGCTTACTCAGACCAATAACTATGCTCCCTGAGCCATCTTCACCGCGACGAAAATCCACATCGGTTACGGCCAGCGCGTTGCGCTTAAACTCATCGGCAGTAGCGCTACTAGGCGCACCAGACCCCTCCACACTTGGCGCTTGAGACAGAGCAGGTGAAGTTGACTGGCTTGATATGGAACCACCAATATTGGATCCAGCACCAGCGCGAACAGTGACGCTATTATTTTCACTGTCTATTTCAAAAGGTATGGATTGATTTAAATTGACTATTAATCGCGTTCGGCTGCCATCGGAAATAATCACAGCCTCATTGGCATTTTCGAAACCCAAGGCATATTTTTTTTGCGACAAGCTGCTTTCTACCCCAGGGAAATCCACAACCAGGCGTGCCGGATTGCCAATCTCATAGGCATTGGCCTCCGGTGGTTTCTCAGAGAACTGTAATCTGATCTCAAACTGGTCCCCTTGCAGAGAAGCAAATTCAATATCCGTTACCTGAGTTGCTGCATTAGCAAGTCCCGGCAATAGCGCCAATAAAAAATAGATGTTGCGTTTGATTCGACTGATCATTTTTTGTTTCCCTAGCAAGTTGCTCATTCTTCCATGGCCATTGTGCGCGGTCGGTTAATCCATCCGCCTTTACCGTCTGGAACAGTTTCCATAACCTCGATCTCACGGCGATTTATAAGGGTAATTAAGCCAAAATTTCTACCTATATAATTGCCACCTTTAACGCGATGAACCTTGCCCCCACCATCGTCCACCAACCCCCACACCTGATCACCTTTGGCCAGTATTCCAACCATGGAGAGGGATGTGTAACTGATTAACTCTAGGGGTTCTTTGGTTCTCGATTGATCTGGGGCCGACACCGCCTTACCTGAAATTTTCTCATCTCCAGTGATAATCGCCGGCGCCTCAAAAGGACTGCGCAATGCCAGAGCGGAATAGTTAAAGCGCTCTGCCGCCGGGTATTCGGGAAGCGGCTCTATAACACCCTGGGGCCTGGTGCGCGCGTCGCTCATTTTCTTATCCAGATCACTGTGCTGACGGTCGTTTGAACAGCCTGTAAGACTTACCAGGCAAGCTAGAGTTACTAGAGCGATTGCTAAAAAATGATTACTCATTGTTCTGCCTCCGCTTTGTATCTGTAGGTCCTGGCATCAATCTGCATATTCAGGCGAGAACCATCAGATTGCTTGATCACGTAATCATGCAGAGTCACTATGCGCGGCAATGAGGCGACGCCACTGACAAAGGATCCAAAATCATGATAGTCACCAGTAACATCGATTTTGATCGGCAACTCCACATAGAATTCTGAGATTTTTTCCGGCTGTAGATTGATCGACTTCATCACTAGACCACTGCCGTAGGCCACCTCGGTAATATCTTCTAACAGGCCAGGCACTTCAGTATCTTTAGGTAGCTGCTTGAGAAGTGCGCCAAATGTCTCATCCAGCTCAATCATCTGTTGGCGGTAAGCATCCAGATTCGCGGCCAAAAAGGCTTTGCTCTGGTACTGCTGCAGCAACTCACGCTCCTGGGCAACAGCTCGCTCAGTTAAAAGACTAATATCTTTAACTTTTAAAAAGTAACCCAATCCAATGATCAGCAGCACGATTGATGCCACCAAAATGGTTTTTAATGCCGCGGGCCAAACACCAATCTGCTGAATATCCAGATCGGCAAAATCGATATCCTTAAGCTCGCTTAGACTCTCTTTAAATGACATAACATCCCTGCTATTGATTTTTTTCTGTTGTCGTAATTAGGTGGCAGTAACTCTATCAAAGAACTCTACTAAAGAGCTCTACTAAAGAGCTCTATTGGAGCGCCTCTTCTGACCCCACTGGGGCTGGCCTCTCTATTTCTACCTGCAAGTCAAAAACGCTGCCCTGCTCTCCCAGTCGAGCATCATGCTGTACTTTGGTGAGATTTGAATTGGCATATTTATGGGACATATCCAGATTTCTCATAAGGGTCGAAATGCGGTTGTTGGACTCGGAGTAACCGGAGATTTTAAAGGCTGCGTTTCTCAGCTCCAGCGAATCCAAATAGGTACCGTCGGGCACTGCTCGAACCAGCTCATCAAATATCTTAACAATCTCAGAGCGGTTACCCTGTAGATCCTGAATGACCTTCATTCTCGACAGCATTTCCTGCTTCTTACTTTTTAGTTGGCTGATTTCGGCAACTTTTTTATCCATCTCGGCAATATTTGACTGCAGGTAGCTGTTGCGTGAGTTTTGGTTATCCAATTGGTTCTGGGCCAACAAGACCCAACAAAGAACTAGTGCAAAACCACTAAGCGCCGAGGCGAGCAACTTACCGAGAAATGCTTTCCGCTCTAGCTCACGGGCTTCTTCCCGCCAGGGAAGTAAATTAATCTTAGTCATTTAATCAAAACTCCTCATGGCTAGACCCACGGCGAGCAGCATGGCTGGCGCATCATTGGCCAGGGCTGTCGGATTGATTGACCTATGTAATTGCATATTGGCAAAGGGATTCGCCACCGCCGTCGGCAGCCCTATAACCTGCTCCACCTCATCGACCAGCCCCTCCAGTGCCGAGACACCTCCAGCTAAGAACAGCTGGTCCACATAATTAAAGTGGCTAGAACTATAAAAAAACTGCAGCGAACGGGTGATGTGTTGTACCAAGGACTCTTTGAATGGCACCAAGACTTCCGTGGCGTAATCTTCAGGTAGCCCTCCTTTGCGCTTCGCCTCTCCAGCTTCTTCCCAAGAGAGCCCATAACGTCGCTGAATTTCTTCGGTAAGTTGCTTGCCACCAAACTGCTGTTCCCTGCTGTAGATAATCTTGCCGTCGACCAGCACGGTAAAGCTAAAGACGCTTGCCCCTATATCGGCAATGGCAACTACCTGGTCACTGACCTCGTCGAGCTGCCCCTCAATAAGTTTGTAGGCGCGTTCGACGGCAAAGCTCTCAACGTCGATCACTTTTGGGTTGAAGCCAGCCATCTCTAGTGCTTGGCGGCGATGTTCAACATTTTCTTGGCGGCAGGCGGCCAATAGCACTCGGACTAAATCCGGGTTGTTTTCTACTTCACCCAAGACGTCAAAGTCGAAGGCCACCTCTTCCATTGGATAGGGGATATATTGATCAGCTTCCACTTCGATTTGCATTTCCATCTGCAACTCAGTGAGGCCTGCAGGCAATTCAATCTCTTTGGTGATCACCGAGGAGGAGGACACCGCCGCGACTATATCGGTGAGTTTGCTACCAGAACGCCTTACCACTGCAGCAATAGTCTCTGACAGAGCGTCGAGATCGGCGATATTCTTATCGACTATGGTATTTGGCGGCAGGGGAAGAACTCTATAGGCCTCAACCTTGAAGCTGTCTCCAGTCTTGCTCAGCTCAATCAGCTTTACTGCTGACGAGGAGATATCCATTCCCAGCATAGGCTTTGAGGGCTTGGTGAAAAAATCGAAAAATTCCATTTTCTTATATAAGTCCTTTATTTAGGCTACTCTATGTCCACAATTCAAAGTGGCGGCTCACGGTAACAACCGATGGTATCCTTGCAAATGATGCACTTCACATTCCCTACACTCTATAATAGACACTGATTTTGCTGGTGCCCGAAATTGGTGCCTTCAATTCAACAAGAGTTATAACAACATTTGCGCAATATCTACGCAATACTTAAGTAACAATGACCCCAGGGCTAAGCGATAGTTATGCGAAGACTCATTAAACCCCTAGCTCTGCTAGCTCTCCTTGGAACAGGCGGGTTCCTTGTTATTGCCTCTTGCCTGTACCTCTACCTTAGCCCAAAACTCCCATCAGTCGAGGAACTAAAGGAGATCGAGTTACAAATTCCACTGCGAATCTATTCACAAGATTTGAAAGTTATTGCGGAGTTCGGCGAAAAGAAGCGTTCGCCGGTATCATTCGACGAAATACCACAGCCAATGATCGATGCCTTCCTCGCCGCCGAGGATGACGGTTTCTTTGAGCACAGCGGAATCGCTGTAACTGGCCTACTGAGGGCTGCAGTTGAACTGATTACTACAGGCCGAATACGCAGTGGTGGCAGTACTATTACCATGCAGGTGGCGCGCAACTTCTTTCTCAGCAATCGCCAGGAATTTACACGCAAGTTTAACGAAATACTGCTCGCCTTTAAAATTGAGGAGGGTCTCACCAAGCAGGAAATCCTCTCGCTCTACACCAACAAAATTTACTTCGGCAACAGAGCCTATGGCATTGGTGCCGCAGCCAATGTCTATTACGGTAAAAAACTCAACCAGCTGACCTTGGCGCAAAGCGCGATGATTGCGGGCCTGCCCAAAGCGCCCTCATCCTACAATCCGATTGCGAATCCAGAACGCGCGCTAATCCGCCGCAACTGGATACTTAAGCGCATGCTATCTCTGGACAATATTACCGAGGAACAATACCAAATTGCGCTAGCAGAACCGGATCAAGCCTCTTACCACGGCTCCATCTCGGAGCTCAGTGCCGCTTACATTGCCGAAATGGTTCGCCAAGAGGTTGTGGCCAAATTTGGCCTCAAGGCCTATACCGAAGGCTACTCCGCGATCACCACCATTGATTCGTCCATGCAAAAACAGGGCTTCGATGCTCTGCAGGTTGGAATTTTGGCCTATGACCAGCGGCACGGTTATCGCGGTCCGGAAGAGACTGCTGTCCCTGAAGACGAGTGGTCTAAGCTGCTCGGTAAAACGGCAACCTTTGGCGCACTGGAGCCGGCCATTGTCAGTGATGTGGTCGATGATCGTCTCTGGGTACTCAATCGCAACGGTGACCTCGAAGAGTTAAATTGGCTCGATGGCCTTAAAGATCTGCGCCTCTACAAAACCGTCAATGCCCGCAGTGCGCCGATTACCAGCGCTTTAGATCTATTTAGCCGCGGTGATTTGATTCGAATAGGTCGCCGCGCTGACGGCTCTCCGACTCTGGCGCAAATGCCCGAAGTACAGGCTGCACTAGTGGCGCTAAATCCTCAGGACGGCGCTATTCGCACTCTCGTGGGTGGCTTTGACTTCCGTCACAGCCGCTTTAACCGTGTCACCCAGGCTCTGCGCCAGCCAGGCTCAAACTTCAAACCCTTTATTTATGCCGCTGCCCTTAACAGCGGTTTTACACCGGCTTCAATTATTAACGATGCGCCGGTCGTATTTAACGACAAAAATTTAGAAGACATGTGGCGTCCGGAAAATGATGGCGGCAAATTCTACGGCCCGACCCGTCTCCGCGAAGCACTCTACCGCTCGCGCAATATGGTGTCGATCAGGTTGCTTCGACGCATGGGCATTGACCGCACTCTAGAGGGACTACAGGCCTTTGGCTTTGATACCGGCGATATGCCTATAGATCTGTCCCTAGCTCTGGGAAGCCACGCCTTAACGCCACTCAAGGTAGCTAGCGCCTACAACATTCTCGCCAATGGCGGTTACAGTGTCGCACCCTATGTGCTCGACACAGTCATCGACCGCGACGGCAACATTATCTATCAAGCAACACCAAAGACCCTTTGCAACAGCTGTGAAACGGAACGGGATGATCGCGAAAGCACCACTATAAACCCTATAGCAATGGCCGCAAATGAATCTGAGACTGATGAAAAAGCCTACTCTGCTGCAGTGAATCAAGTAGACCTGCAACTGGAAGAACTGCTCAACAGCCTAGCCGATGAATCAATCGCCGAGGAAGAGCGCAAGAGTTTGGAGGTGATTAAGCGCGCACTCCAGCAGCGTCCAACAGACGATGCCAAGCCTAGAGCCGATAGAGTGGTCACCAAACAAACCGCTTTTCTGATCGACTCAATGTTAAAAGATGTTATTTTAAGAGGCACAGGAGTTAAAGCAAAGGTCCTCAAGCGCACCGATTTGGCAGGCAAGACCGGAACCACCAATGGGCCGAGAGATGCCTGGTTTTCTGGTTACTCACCCCACCTGACGGTGACCACCTGGGTGGGCTTCGACAACAACGCTAAAATCGGCCGCAATGAATATGGTGGATCAGCCGCGCTACCCATCTGGATCGACTTTGTCCGCCAGGCCCTTGACGGCAAGCCCAATATAGAACGGCCGCAGCCAGATGGAATCGTTATGGTAAAAATAAACGCCAAAACCGGTATGCGTGTTCCGCCAAACCAAAGTGGTATTTTTGAATTTTTTAGAACAGAAAATGTCCCTGAATTGATCGGCGGTGAAACCGTTCCCGGCGGCTCTGCGAACAGCCTACCCGATGATCTGTTCTAGCCCAAACAACCCCATGCAATCGCTGGATTAATAATAATGACGCTAAATTGGCGCGACATCGACACGGTTCTTTTGGATATGGACGGCACACTGTTAGACCTGCACTTCGACACTTTTTTTTGGATGCAGCACCTGCCAAAACGCTATGCCGAGCAGCACAATATGTCTCTAGAACAGGTTGCAGAGAAACTCGCCCGACGCATGAGTGACTTTCAGGGAACGCTAAACTGGTATTGCACTGATTTTTGGTCTGCGGAATTTGATCTAGACATTCTCGCCCTGAAGCAGGAAATTGATCACCTAATCGGCTATCGCCCCCATGCCCGCTCATTTCTCGAAACCCTGGGAACCCATAATAAACAGCGTGTGTTGGTGACCAATGCCCATCGCGACAGTGTCGACCTTAAATTTGCCCTAACCGGCATTGATGCACACCTGGATTCAGTTATTTCTTCCCATGACTATGGCCAGCCAAAAGAAGACCAGCGCTTCTGGCAGCAGCTGCAGGAAAATATTAATTTTGACCCTAAACGCACATTGTTTATCGACGACTCAGAACCAGTACTGCGCTCCGCCGAGAAGTTTGGCATTGCACACCTGCTATCTATAGAAGAACCAGACAGCCAGACCGCTCGGCGTCAACCGTCCAGTTTCCCAATGCTAGATTCATTTGCTCACCTTATGACCAGCGACGGATTGGCTTAAACCGTGGACAAGGTACGTATCGACAAGTGGCTCTGGGCTGCACGGTTTTTCAAAACACGCTCCCTGGCCAAATCCGCCATCGAAGGCGGCAAAGTTCATATAGATGGCAATAAATCAAAAGCCAGCCGACAGCTAGAACTGGGGACTGTCTTGACCATTCGCCAAGGCTTCGACAGTAAAACCGTCGAAGTTATAGGATTGTCAGAGCAACGCCGTGGGGCACCAGAAGCACTCTTACTTTATGCTGAGACTGCCGAGAGCATCGCCCTGCGTGAAAAAGATAGCGCTCTGCGCAAAGCCGTTAATGGCTCTTCGATCAGCGACGGCAAACCGAACAAAAAACAGCGCCGCCAAATTCATCGGTTTTTAAGTAATTAAGCCACGAGTTTGTACTAAATAAAGTAGGCCCACTGGAAAATATCAGTACAATGCGGCTCATGAATAATAAAGACAACGACACACTGCAGCGCTTCATTTTCGAGAGCACGGATATCCGTGGTGAAATCACCACTCTGTCCGCAAGTTATCTGGATCTTTTGGCGTTGCAAAAATACCCTCCTCAGGTGGCGCTACTGTTTGGCGAATTTCTCGCCGCAGCCAGCCTTCTGAGCTCGAGCCTCAAACACAGTGGCATGATTACAGTACAGGCCAATGGCAGTGGGCCCATAACAACCATCATGGCTGAGTGTTCTCAAGACAATAAGTTGCGCGGCATAGTGCGCGGCAATTTTGACGACCTAGGCAAACTCAGCACATTGCAAGAACTGCTGGGCAAGGCAACTCTGGCCATTACCCTAGAACCCGAGGGCAGAGAGCGCTATCAGGGTGTGGTACCTCTGGATGAAGATAATCTCAGCAAGTGTCTGGAATTTTATTTTTACCAATCAGAGCAGCTGCCAACCAAAATCAGGCTAGCCTCAAACTCAGAAATTGCCACAGGATTGTTCATCCAGCAACTGCCCTCCACCGGTGATCGAGAGGAAAGCTTAGAAGACTGGCAGCGCGTTTCAACTCTGTTTGAAACCCTCTCTAGCGACGAACAGCTGCAGCTCTCTCATAATGACCAGTTATATCGGTTATTCCATGAGCAGGAACTACGCCTATTTGATGCCAAATTAATGGCGTTTTCCTGCAGCTGTTCAAGACAGCGAACAGAGAATGCGTTGCTCTCCCTGGGCCGCACAGAAGTTATGGAACTGTCGGAAGAGCAGGGCCTGATTATGATCCACTGCCAATTCTGTGCGCAGGAATACCGCTTTACCGCGACTGATGTCACTCAACTATTTGATCCTCCACAACCTCTGCTACACTAGCTTTTATCAGCCAATACTATTCATTAATCGCACTTAAATTCACTGCGCTTTTCTGGCATAATTGTCGGCTAACTTTAGACCGTAAGAACACCCTAAAATCGTTCACCCTTTGGAAGAGAGGAAGAGAATGACCGACGCTGCTGTATACAGAGACCCTGGCTCCCCTGAGCTTGTTGAAATGGCCATTAAACGCGGGGAGGGACATCTTGCCGATACTGGTGCATTTGTCGCCACCACCGGCCACCGCAGCGGGAGATCCCCCGCAGATAGATTTATCGTCGATGAGCCCAGCTCCACCGACGCCATAGACTGGGGTTCAGTCAACCGCCCCTTTGATGCTGCTCGCTTTGACGCGCTCTGGGAGCGTGTTTCTGAATATAGCGCCGGCCGCGAGCGTTTCGTTTCTGAACTGCATGTTGGCCAGGACTCGGAACACTATATACCGGTGCAAGTCACTACCGAAACCGCTTGGCACAGTCTGTTTGCGCGCAATATGTTTATTCGCACCGACAAATATAATCCCGCAAACAAAGCGCCGTGGAAAATTCTCCATGCTGCCAACTTTGTCTGCGACCCCGAGCGAGATGGAACTAACAGTGATGGCGTGGTGCTGATCAACTTCGCCCAGCGCAAAGTATTGTTAGCCGGTATGCGCTATGCAGGTGAAATGAAAAAAGCCATGTTCTCAGTACAGAATTTTCTGCTCCCTGAGAAGCAAGTTATGTCTATGCACTGCGCAGCCAATGTCGGTGAAGACGGCGATACAGCACTCTTTTTCGGCCTATCAGGCACAGGTAAAACCACCCTCTCAGCAGATCCAGATCGCTACCTGATCGGCGACGACGAGCACGGCTGGGGCAAAGGCACAGTATTTAATATCGAAGGCGGTTGTTACGCCAAGACGATTGACCTGAGCCAGAAAAACGAACCTGTTATCTGGGACGCGATTCGCTTTGGATCAATTATTGAAAATGTGGTGATTTCAGATGGCCAGCGAACCGCTGACTATTCAGATACCACATTGACTGAAAATGGTCGTTGCAGCTATCCCCTTGAGCACGTAGAAAAACGCTGCGTTGAAAACCAATCCGGTGAACCGAAGAATATTATCTTCCTCACCTGTGACGTGACCGGCGTATTGCCTCCAGTATCAATGCTCAGTAAAGAAGCTGCGGCCTATCACTTCTTAAGTGGCTACACCGCGCGTGTGGGTTCAACTGAGTTAGGCGCAGAAGCGGGCATTCATCCGACCTTCTCAACCTGCTTTGGATCGCCGTTTATGCCTCGTCCAGCCAGCGTTTACGCCGAGCTGTTGATGAAGCGTATTGAAGATTTTGGCTCTAAGGTCTATCTGGTCAACACTGGCTGGACTGGCGGATCTGGTGGTGCTGGCGGTGTCGGTAGTCGATTCCCTATCCCGGTTACCCGTGCGGTAGTCACAGCGATTACCAATGGTTCTCTTGAGAATTGTGAGTCAGAGCATCTGGGTCTGCTAAACCTCAATATTCCAATGAAAATTGACGGCGTTGATAGCAAGTACCTCAACCCGCGCAATGCTTGGGATGACAAGGCTGCCTATGACAAGCAGGCTGGGATCTTGGCTAAGCTGTTCGTGGAGAATATCGTAAGCTTTGCCCCCTCTCAGGATATTATTGATGCAGGACCGCAGCTGTAGCTACAAAGCTCATTGCTTCGAAGCTTAGAAGCTCATTGGCTGAAAACTAAATACCCGCTTCGAACGAAGCGGGTATTTTTTCGTCCTCATTTTGACCCACAAACTACAGACATAAAAAAACCCGCCTCAGCGGGTTTTTTAAACTGCGATAGATCTGCCTGAGAGCGCTACTTGCTGCCTTCAAGAATATGATCCACTGCTGCCTTAACTTCGTCATCACTACAATCCATGCAGGTACCGCGCATTGGCATGCCGCGAATACCGTTGATAGCGTTGGTATAAACAGTTTCCAAGCCCTGCTCAAGACGCGCAGACCAAGCAGCTACATCACCCATAATAGGTGCACCAGCAACACCTGAGCTGTGACAAGCTATGCAGTTAACCGCATAGATATCACCACCGGCACGGGCTGACTCTGCGCCACCTGACGACATCGCCACGACCTGTCCAGCCATGGATACATGACCAGATGGAGCGATTCTCGCAGCAACTTTCTGTTCCTGATTGGCGGTCAAATTAACCGTTTTATCACCTGATCCACAGCCCCACAAAGCGGCACTGGCAATAGTAATCAAAACGAGGTTTTTCAGTCGACTGCTCATGATTGTATTCATCAAAGGTCATCTCCGGTAAATCTTAATTAAATAGCTTAGCTGTAGAATTAGCCTGTATATCTAGAGGGCCAAGCTCGGTAGCAAATTTTGGCAGCATTATAGCGCGCAATTCAGAACTTCTCATTAGCAATACGTTGAATTTTTCTCTTCGTATCCATGCACTGCATTTATTCTTATCAACTCACAGGCTATTTCTAGCCTAGCGCTGCAGAGTCTTTAAACCAGAGGCCTAATTCCCACGGCATGGCGCACCTTCGCAATCAGCATTTGGCTCTCCCCACGGGCTTTTTCGGCACCCTGCTGCAAAATCTTTTCTATTTTAGCTGGGTCTTGCATTAGCACTTCGTAGCGCGCCCGAGCATCCGCCAACTGAGTATTGACCAGTTCAAATAGCTGCTTTTTGGCCTCGCCCCAAGCTATACCCTCGGCAAACTGCTCACGCATAGAGACAGTTTCCGCTTCTGTAGCAAAGGCTTTCCATATCTGGAATACCGCTGAAGAGTCCGGATCTTTCGGCTCGCCAGGCTCAAGCAGATTGGTTTTAATTTTATTGATATGTTTCTTTAACTGCTTTTCCGTTAGAAACAGCGGAATGGTGTTGCCGTAACTCTTGCTCATCTTACGGCCATCCAAACCCTGTAATACAGCCACATTGTCATCGACCACCGCCGCCGGCAGCACAAAGTGTTCGCCATAGTGGTGATTGAAACGCTGGGCCACATCACGAGCCATTTCAACATGCTGAATTTGATCGCGACCAACGGGAATTTTGTGAGCATTAAACATTAAGATATCCGCAGCCATCAGCACCGGATAGCTAAACAGTCCCATAGTGATGCCATGGTCAGCATCTTCGCCCTGCTCTTCGTTGGTTTGCACGGCGCCTTTGTAGGCATGTGCACGGTTCATCAGGCCCTTTGCAGTCATGCAGGTAAGAAACCAGGTCAACTCGGGAATTTCTGGAATATCCGATTGCCGATAAAAGGTGACCTTATCCGGGTCCAGGCCCAAAGCCAACCAGGTGGCGGCAATTTCCATGGTAGAGCGGTGAACCATTTCAGGGTCTTGAGACTTGATCAATGAGTGATAGTCAGCCAAAAAGAAAAAGGATTCAAAATCGCCACTGCGACTGGCTTCAATGGCAGGCCGAATAGCTCCCACATAATTGCCCAAGTGGGGAGTTCCGGAAGTGGTGATACCGGTTAAAACGCGTTGCTTACTCATATTGACTCAGTACTTTCGTAGTTCGGAATATTAGCTTGGAATATTAAATTGGCAAACAATGCTGAATATAATAATCGATTCGGTATCAGACTGCAGGTAAAGCCTAATTCCCTAACTTTTCTTCTCAAATAGTGTCGCCATCGGCCACCTGCAGGCGTCCAGGGCGATTGAAAAACTGCGTTAACACTCGACTCAAACGCTCAGGATCCAGAGTTCCGGTCAGTTCACGGCAAGAGTGCATTGCCAGCTGAGGTATTCCCACATCCAAAGTAGGGATACCCAGTTTCGCGGCAGTCACAGGACCTATGGTGCTGCCGCAACCCAGATCCGTACGGGTAACAAAAGACTGCACTGGCACATCAACCTCAGCGCAAAGCTGGCGGAATAAACTCGCAGTGACACCATTGGTGGCATAGCGCTGATTTGAGTTCACTTTGATTACGGGTCCGCCATTTAACGCTGGCTTGTGGCCAGCCTCATGTTTAGCAGAAAAATTAGGATGCACTGCATGGGCATTGTCACAGGAAATGAGTAACGAGCCGTCAAGTACTCGGGCTTTGTTACTGGCCCTTGCATCGTTGCACAGAGCATCGCACAGACGATCTACCACAGACTCTAGGAATGGCCCATCCGCGCCCACAGAGGACACGCTGCCCACCTCTTCGTGGTCATTGCACACCAGGAGCGATGTGCAAGTTGTATCAGAATGAATAATCGCTTGGGTCGCAACAAAGCAACTGAGTAGGTTATCCAATCGTGCGGCGGCGAAGAATTCTTTATTTAAGCCTAAGGTTGCCGCACCCTGCACATCATAAAAGCAGAGTTCGTAATCTAAGACCTTTTCATCATCCGACAAAAAGCGCTCGGCGAGTAATTCGCGGAAATCAGTTTTTTTATCAGCCTGCATCAGAATCGGTGGAATATCTGTCTGAGTATTAATCGTTCGTTCTGTGTTCGCGGTGCGATCGAGATGGATTGCCAGACTCGGAATAATCGCAATCGCCTCATCAAAGTTGATCAGCTTCAGTTTTAACTGGCCGCTGGCGTCGCTGTAAACCAAGCGCCCAGCCAGAGACAGGTCGCGATCAAACCATGGGTTGAGGAGTGCCCCACCGTAGACTTCAACGCCAAGCTGAAAATAGTTATTATTGAGCATTTCAGGCTGTGGTTTCACCATCAGACAGGGACTGTCGGTATGGGCTCCGGCCATGCGGATTCCGCTCTCGGCAAGATCTTCGCTACCTGCCACAAAGGCGATAATCGATGAGCCATTGCGTGTAACAAAATACTTTTCGCCCTGCTTTAGCGTCCAATCATCAGCTTCACTCAAGGCCTGGAAACCAGCTGCACGCAATAGGCTGGCGATATTGGCTACCGCGTGAAAAGGGGTTGGCGAGCCATCAATAAAACCTGCCAACTGCTTATTAAAGATCTCTATCTGATTATCGACCGCGTTCATTTTCAATTCCTTGTTGTCTACTCTCAAAAATTTTTTGCTTAAGCCTTGCCGCCATCATGCTCGAGCCTGGCCAGTAAGCTCGAGGTGTCCCAACGGTTGCCACCAATTTCCTGAACCTCCTGATAAAAGCTATCGACCAATTGGGTCAAGGGCAAGTCACTGCCATTGGCTTTCGCCGCATCCAGAGCAAAGGCTAAATCTTTGCGCATCCACTGCACTGCAAACCCATGTTCATATTCATTGGCCAGCATAGTCTGATAACGATTTTCCATCTGCCAAGACTGCGCTGCACCTTTGGAGATAACCTCAACAACCTGTTGCGCATCGAGACCGGCGCGCTTGGCAAAGTTGAGTCCTTCGGCGAGGCCTTGAACCACACCGGCAATACATATTTGATTGACCATCTTGCACAGCTGGCCGCTGCCTGCATCCCCCATAAGCTGGAGAGATTTAGCGTAGCTCTGAATCGCTTGCTGCGCTGCAACAAAGTGATTCTGCTGACCACCGCACATGACTGTCAGCTGACCCTTTTCTGCACCCTGCTGGCCCCCTGACACTGGGGCATCGACAAAGCCAAGGTTCAAAGCTAGCGCCATCTCCGCCAACTCCCGCGCTAACAGCGCAGAGGTTGTAGTGTGATCAACTAGGATTGAACCCGGCTTCATTGAGGCCAGTGCGCCAGTTTCTCCCGCGACTACAGCTCTAACATCGTCATCATTACCAAGGCAGCTAAAGACAATCTCGGCGCCGGCAACCGCCTCGCCCACTGTATCGGTTGAGGTCCCGCTGTAATCACTCAACCAGCGCTGACTAACAGCTTGGGTGCGGTTATAAACAACCACTGCATAGCCATTTTTACTTAGCCATCCAGCCATGGGGTAACCCATTACGCCAAGCCCTAAAAATGCCACCACCTTTTGCATCACAGCTTCCTCTAGGATACTTAAATCCGTAGTTTATGCAGATTGAGAGTAGATTAAGCCAATAAGCACCGCGCCTAACAGCATTCGATAGATCACGAAGGGCATCATGCCGACTCGCTGAATCACTTTCAAAAATAGTGTTATACAAAGATAGGCGGTGATAGCTGATAGCGCTATACCAACCCAAATCAGCATCCAGTCAACCGACTCAGCACCTAGTAACTGCAGCCCTTTGTAACCACCGCTCAAAAGAATAATCGGAATCGCCAGCAGAAATGAAAAGCGCGCCGCGGTCCCGCGATCAAAACCCAGAGCCAGTGCCGCCGTAATGGTAATACCTGACCTCGAAGTACCAGGCACCAACGCTAAGGCTTGAGCCGCACCTACAACCAGAGCGGTGCGCCAACTGAATTGTTCGACACTCTGACCACCGCCACCGCGCCGGTCAGCCCAGGCCAACAACAGCCCAAAGAATATGGTGGTGAAGGCAATCACAGACATGGAGCGCAGATTGGTTTCGATAAAACCGCCCAGAAACAGGCCTGCTACTGCAGCTGGCACTGTCGCCAGGGCAATGTACCAGGCGAGGTGGCTTTCGGGACTATGGCGGCGCAGGAAGATACTACCCAGCCAGGCACGAGTGAGGACTGCAACATCATGACGGAAATAGCCCACCACGGCGATAAGCGAGCCTACATGCACAGCCACATCAAAGGCCAAGCCCTGATCTGGCCAACCGAGCACGGCTGAGGGCAAGATAAGATGAGCAGAACTAGAAATCGGCAAAAATTCAGACAACCCCTGAATAATCGCCAGCCAAAACGCCTGCATTAAATCCATTTTTAAACAGCCCTTAACTTAGTATGTTTTTTCCACGCATCGGTGCCGCGCAGATAAACCAGCTCAACTGAACCAATATCCACGGCTTCATCGCGAGCCTGTTTTATTAATGCAATATCAAGCAGATCGAACGCGTCGGGATGGAGGCTCTGATAGCGGTACTGCTGAAGGCCAGCCGACTCCACTAACGCCATTCCATCGCCAATAATAACCTCTGGGTTCAGCCGCTCGACAAGTTCCCCTGCGGCTTCTGCATCGAGCAATTGATCTTCGATAACAGTTTCATACTGCTCATCCCTATCAAGCTGATAGCCACCACAGTTAAACTCGCCCATACGTGCATCTAATAGAGGCATCACTACCCCAGGACGCTGATCATTATCTGTATATTTACGCCTATAGGTCTGAGCCATTACTTGCAGCGTGGATACCGGGATCACCGGCAGCTGAGCACCAAAAGCTAAACCCTGGGCCGTAGCAAAACCAATACGCAAACCGGTAAACGAACCCGGCCCGATAGTAACCGCTATAGCGTCAAGCATAGCTACGGTGATACCCGCCTCAACAAGCACCGCATCGACCATAGCCATAATCAATCTGGTGTGGGAGCGAGGTTCTTCCGAATAGCGCGAAAATCTCGACTCACCGACACTCAGCGCAACCGAGCATGCAGCTGTAGAAGTCTCAATTGCTAAAATGGATGTCATTATAGGTGCCGTAACAAGCGCTGCTCAATCTACCCAAAGGCATCAGAGAAGCTTGGTTTTAATCAGGCAGAAACAAAAATCCCCCACCGATAGGCGAGGGATTTTACAGGTCTCAAGACAATTAAACTATCTACAATTTTATACCTTGGGGGCCTGGCAGCTGTTGGTCGCAGTATTACTTTGCGGCGACTGACGCTGCAGCTTTCTTAGCTGCTACTTTTTTAACCGCTGGCTTCTTGGCAACTGCTTTCTTAGCGACAACCTTCTTAACAGCAGCTTTCTTGGCAGCTGGCTTCTTAGCGACAACTTTCTTAACAGCAGCTTTTTTAGCAGCTGGCTTCTTGGCTACAACTTTCTTAGCAGTGGCTTTTTTAGCAGCTGGCTTTTTGGCTACAGCTTTCTTAGCAGTTGCTTTCTTAGCGGCTGGCTTCTTGGCTACAGCTTTCTTAGCAGTGGCTTTCTTAGCGGCCGGCTTCTTAGCAACGGCTTTCTTAGCAACAGCTTTCTTAGCAACGGCTTTCTTAGCAACAGCCTTTTTAGCTACTGGTGCCTTGGCAACAACTTTCTTAACAGCTGCTTTCTTAGCCGCTGGCTTTTTCCCTGCAGCTTTTTTGGCTGCAGCTTTGAGCTTTGCCGTTACAGCTTTTTCAGCCGCCTGGACTTTAAGGGCCGCTTTCTTTTCAGCAGCTTTCATTTTTTTCGAGGTTGCTTTAGCACGGGCCTTTAACCAACGCTTTTCAAATCGCTTCATTGCGGCGGCAAGATCAGCATCCTGAGCAGCCTGCAATCGCGCTTCAGCTTTCAGTACAGCAGTTTTGGCAGATGCTTCAGCAGCTGCAACCTTATGCTTTAATTCAGCAGCCTTAAGTGCAACTTTCGCAGAACGCAAACCGTCGCGCAGTGCAGCAGCAATTTTGCGACTAGCAGAAGCCTGCTTTCGCGCTGTTGCCAAACTGGCTTTAGCGGCAGCAGTTGCCTTAACGGCAATTTTTGCTTTTGCTTTATTGACTTTAACTACAACAGCGGCATGTTTTTTGTCATGAGCTACGATTTGCTTTTTAACGGAATCGACAACTTTAGCCGCAGTTTGAGCAGGTGAAGTTTGTGGTTTCGCTTTTGCTTTTGCTTTAGATACTGTTTTCTTGGCTGGACGTTTCATTTATGCGTTCCTCACGTAAATAAATACAAGTTTTCCCATCACGATAAAAAGACGTTAGGTCATGTAGCCGCGAGTTTAAGCAGTTGTGGAATATTTTTCCAATCAAAACCGCATTTTTCGACAAAAATAGGGTTTTAATTGCAAAAAAAAAGAGAATTTGAAGAAATAGTTTTAAAAAGCAGTGTTTTTACACACTGCTTTTTAAAAATTTACGCTAATGCGGAAACTAGTCTAGCCTGCACATCATTGAGACTGCCAAGCCCATCTACCGTTGAAAATCGTGGTGCGTCAGTTTTTGTGGCTGACATACCCTGATAAAACTCAACTAATGGTTTGGTTTGACTATGGTAAATACTCAGACGATTACGAATAGTTTCTTCTTTGTCATCCGGACGCTGAATCAATGGGTCTTGAGTCTCATCATCAAGGCCGGCAGTTTTTGGTGGATTGTGTTCAATATGATAAACACGCCCAGAATCTTCGTGCACTCTACGGCCACTAAGGCGCGACACAATCTGCTCGTCGTCGACGGCAATTTCAACAACATATTCAATGGGCACATTGGCATCAACTAGAGCCTGCGCCTGGGGAATCGTGCGCGGGAAACCATCAAACAAGAAACCACCGGCACAGTCTGGTTGCTCTATGCGCTCTTTGACCAGTGCGATAATAATTTCGTCAGACACCAAGCCGCCAGAAGTCATAATATCTTTTACTTTAAGGCCCAGTTCAGAACCAGCTTTGACTGCACTGCGCAGCATGTCGCCAGTAGATATTTGCGGTACTGAATATTTCTCAGTAATAAACTGTGCTTGAGTACCTTTACCTGCGCCTGGAGGCCCTAACAAAATAACTCTCATTAATATGATTCCTTGAACAGTCAAAACTATATGGGAGCATGTGCAGATGGTTGGTCTGTTAGGCTATTTCAATGCCACAACAAGCCTAAACTACAGTTGCTACCCCGAAAAGGTCGCTCACAATACACGGATTAAATTAACCAGACAAGCGACAGTTCAGGCTGAGTAAACTAGCAGTATAGTGGCATCACCTATTCAGCTAGCTTGACCTCAACCCAGAGCAGTTCCATTTTATCTGTCGTCAACTGAGAAAATTCATCGCCAGCTTGCTGTGCAAGTTCTTCCATTGCTTGAAAACGTCGCTGAAATTTGCCATTAGCCTGACGCAGTGCACGCTCCGGATCTAGTTCTAAGTGACGGGCCAAATTGACGCAGCTAAACAGTAAATCACCCAACTCATCTTCAATGGCGGCCCTATCGTTCACCGCAATCTCTGCCTCTAGCTCTTCAAGCTCATCGCGAACCACTGCTACCACCTGGTGCAGGTGCTGCCAGTCAAAGCCTTTGGTAGCGGCTCTTTTTTGCAATTTTTGGGCGCGACTTAAAGCCGGGATCGCAAGAGGAATATCATCAAGCGTTTTGCTCTCACCTTTTTGGGCTCGTTCCTCAGCTTTAATTTCTTCCCAGACTTTTTTAATCCGCGCTTCTTCCACAGGATTATCCGCTCTGCTGCCAGGCTCAACTTCGCTCTCAAGAGTACCCAGAGGAAAGACATGGGGATGACGACGTACTAACTTTTCTACCAACCCTTGAACCAGAGTATCGAAATCAAAAATCTTCTGTTCTGCTCCCAACTCAGCATAAAAAATAACCTGAAATAGTAGGTCACCTAATTCCTCGCCCAAATGATGAAGATCATCGCGCTCAATGGCGTCTATAACCTCATAGACCTCCTCTAAAGTGTGTTTGGCGATACTGGAAAAAGACTGTTTCAAATCCCAGGGGCAACCGGTTTCAGGATTTCGTAGCCGCTGCATTAGATAACGCAGATCATCAACTGTGTATTGTCTGGCCATTGAGATTACCTTGTTAGAGTCTGTGAGATAGCGTTTATTGGCCAGCGTCTATTGAATAGCGCCTGCTGGATAACCCATATGAAAAACCTTCGTCATAAGTGACAGTAGAATGTTTTTGTACAATAAGTCTAAAAAGAAATTATCAATGCGGCCTCAGCCTAATCACTCACACGCCTAGCAGCTACCACATTGGGTATCTGATTCAGCTGTGACAATACCGCACTCAATTGGTCCAGACTGGGGACATCCAAAGCCAACAAAATATGCGAGCTGTTCATGGATTTTTTGCGCCGGGTTTTCTCATCGCTGGTCATTGAAGCTATATGCAAACCCAGGCGATCGACGGTCTTAGTAATATCCAATAACAGCCCACTGCGATCATAGGTGTCCAGAGCAATTTTCACCCTATAGCTTTTCTGTGGCTGCCCGCCCCAGTCTACTTTAATGATCCGCTGGGGATCCGCGCCCTGTAGACGCAAGAAGTTACCGCAATCCTGACGGTGAATGGAAATACCGCGCCCCTGAGTGATATAACCGCCGATACTGTCACCGGGCAGCGGGCGGCAACAGCGCGCCATTTGGGTGAGCAGATTACCGACACCATGGATATAGACATCAGAGGATTCAAAACGCTGGGCTCTGGAGGAGGGCTCCTCTGTGGCAGTCGAGTCAAAAGAATCCAGAGAACTAATCGAATCAGGCGCCCCCAGACCTTTACTTTTACCCTGGCGACTCTGCAGAGAATTAATCACCTGTTCGACACCCACATCACCGGCGCCTATAGCCGCATATAAGCCGGAGGCACCCTGCTTATTAAAGCGCTGGGCGGCTTTCTGCAGATCAATTCCGCTGATATCTAACTGGGCTAGCTCGCGATCTAAAAGCTTCTTGCCTGCAACCTGATTGTGTTCTTGGTTTTGTTTGCGAAACCAATACTGTACTTTGCTACGAGCACGACTGGTTTTCAAATAGCCCATGGATGCGGATAACCAGTCACGGGAAGGTTCTCCCTGACGAGCGGTAATAATACTCACCTGATCCGCGGTGCGCAGTGCGCGACTGAGGGGCACTATGCGACCGTTTACTTTGGCTCCGCGACAGCGATGGCCCAGATCCGTATGCACATAATAGGCAAAATCTAGTGGCGTTGCTCCGCTGGGCAGATCTACTACATGCCCCTCAGGTGTGAAGACATAAACCCGCCCCTCACTCACTGATTGCTGTGAATCCGGTGAGTACTCCGCGAATTCTTTTCTCTCAATCTCCTTTGACCAATCGAGAACATGGCGCAGCCATTCAATTTTTTCTTCGTAGCTTTTATCTGCGGATTTTAGATTGCCGCCTTTATATCGCCAGTGAGCACAGACACCCAACTCAGCAGCATTATGCATATCAAAAGTACGAATCTGAATTTCTAGAATTTTTTCTTCGGGTCCAATAACGGCGGTGTGCAGTGAGCTGTAACCGTTTTCTTTTGGCGCTGCAATATAGTCATCATACTCACTGGGTAAGTTTTTCCAGCGACTGTGCATCCAACCCAAAACCGCATAACAGTCTGCCACCGTGGGTACCAAAACCCGCAGCGCGCGGATATCATAGACCTGAGTAAAGCTCAGATTTTTGCGCTGCATTTTCGACCAAATCGAATAAATATGTTTTGGCCGCCCGCTCACCTCACCTTCTATATCAAGGCTGATTAGCTGTGCTTCAACCTGACGAATAGTCTCGGCAATATAAGCCTGACGATCCCTTCGCTTTTCAGCCAGCAGGCTTGCCACAGCGGCATAGTCCTGAGGTTGTAGATAACGAAAGGCCAGGTCTTCAAGTTCCCATTTAAGATTGCCGAGACCCAAACGATGAGCCAGAGGCGCATAGACATCCACTACTTCACGGGCAACGCGGATCTGCTTTTCTGAGCTGGCGGTTTTAACCCCACGAATGGCACAGGTGCGTTCGGCAATTTTGATTAATGGCACGCGAATATCATCGATAATCGAGACCAGCATTTCCCGGGTTTTATTCGCCTGCTGGCCGGCAATATGACCAAAAACCGATCCGCCCTGGGCGTTGCTTATGGTGCTAATGACCGCCATGCGCAGTACTTTATCGATCAGCCCAGCAATTTCTGCACCGAATTCACGGCGCACTTTATCCAGAGAGATGCGACCTTCGCGAATGGCACGATAGAGTATTGCCGCTTGAAGAGCACTTGTATCAAGGGACAGTTCGGCGAGAATTTCAGCCATTTCGAGGCCGGTTTGTAGGCAACCTGTGGCGGAGTTCCACAAACGTTCAGGATCAAACTCTTCGGTTAGAGCCTGACTGGCAAAACTACAGGCATGGAAGAGTAATTGGGCATCGCCTTCAGCCATAGAGTGGCGCTGAATCAGCTCATCAATCCAGTGCTGAATATCAACCTGGTCGGCGTCGTCCTGTGGATGATGTTGGCGAACTTTTACCATTTTTTAAATCTCGAATTACGGCGCTGCACCCGATCCTTTTTGACTTACTGCCCCTGCGCCTGCCTGAGTCTGTTGTGATAGATCCTTATCCGTAAATCCCAGAAGAGAGATAGCGATCACCGCGATCGCAAATAATAGCAACGATAACGGCATTTTCCAGCTGCTTACTGATCTCTAAGGCGGCTGATACTGAGCCGCCAGCCGACACACCACAGAAAATCCCCTCCTCAGTGGCCAAGAGACGCATAGTCTGTTCGGCGGCTTGCTGAGAAACATCTAAGGTTTGATCCACCTTGGCGGCGTCAAAAATACTCGGCATATAGGCTGCAGGCCAGCGTCGAATACCCGGAATTGAGGCGCCCTCCTGAGGCTGCAGGCCAACAATTTGAATATCTGGGTTCTGTTGCTTTAAATAAGCAGAGGTGCCCATAATCGTGCCGGTGGTGCCCATTGAGCTAACGAAGTGGGTGACAGTGCCGTCGGTGTCGCGCCAAATTTCTGGTCCGGTACCCTCATAATGAGCAAGGGGGTTATCTGGATTATTAAATTGGTCCAATACCTTACCCAGCCCCTGCTCCTGCATCTGCCTAGCCAGATCTCGAGCACCTTCCATACCCTGCTCTTTGCTCACTTCAATCAATTCAGCGCCGTAGGCAGTCATGGCCCATTTACGCTCATCCGTGGCATTGGCTGGCATAATTAGGGTCATACGATAGCCCATCATCGCCGAAACCATGGCTAGGGCAATTCCTGTATTGCCGCTGGTGGCCTCGATCAGACGATCTCCAGGTTTGATTTCACCCCGCTCCTGAGCTTTTTTTATCATGCTCAGGGCCGGACGATCTTTAACCGAGCCAGCAGGATTGTCCCCTTCCATTTTTGCTAGGATGATATTCGAGGTTTTTCCAGGCAAGCGCTGCAGCCGCACTAATTTTGTATTACCTATTCCTTGATCAATGGTGGGGTACTGCATGGACACTACTCTTTATAAGGTTTAAATGAATTAAAGGGCTTAAAGGAGCCAAAGGGATCAAATACACAATGGGGTATTGTGCCTGAACAGTTGCCCTATCGCCTCTGCAGGACAGTTATAGCCCATAATTGTTTGGCATATGCACGAGCGCTTTTTACAAGCACTCTAGGCAGACTAATCTTTATTCTGAAAGTATGGCGTAGGCGATAGCGTAATCGCGCTCGTCGGCTAGACTCAACAAAATCTGCCGTCCACCGCGACTATGCATCACATCGGCGGCACCGCCCGACAGTTGCACATGGGGGGCGCCCTTTTCATCATTGCTGATCTGCATATCCTGAAAGCTCACACCATGACCAATGCCAGTACCCAGCGCCTTGGCTATAGCCTCTTTGGCGGCGAAACGCGTGGCCACAAAAGCCACCGAGTTGCCTCGGGATGCATATTGTTCCAGTTCGCTGGGGCAGAGTATACGCTCCACAAAGCGCTCAGCCTGGCGCTCCAGTACCTTAGCAATGCGAGCAATTTCGACTATATCTGTGCCTATGGCGATGATCATGAAAGGCTCTCTCTATTGCTTGTCGTTTGATAGTGTTCAAATGACATTATTCTACACCGAGCTCTGTGACTGCAAATGCTGCCGATAGAGTTCACGACTATGTAACTGGCGACCGCCGAGATAAAAGTTAATGACACTGCGCAACAACTGCTTGGCGGTTCTCTGAGCTGTGCCCTGAGAGAACTCACCTGAGGCGATATTCATTAGATCGGCACCAGAGTAACTTCCGGGCACAGCTTCACGCTGATTAATCGACATAAGCAAACCCTGCTCAGGGATGTATTGATAGTATTTGTCCGGAATCAGCGGTGTACCAGTCTGCCCCTCGCAGTCCAAAACTAGACCATAACCAAGCTCTTCAAGCAACGTCATCTCCAACTGTCGCAGACGCATTTCATCGGGCTGAGCCGCGCAAAGAACTGCCATAAACTGTTGGTACTGCTGATAGAGATACTGGTGAATATCCTGCTCTTGCAGCAGACGATAAAACAGCTCATTGATATAGAGTCCGGTAAACAGACATTCTTGCTTGAGAAATACCGGCGCTTGAATGCCGTCGGCTTTGGTCAGGGTTTTTAGTTCACCGCGGCCCTGCCAACTGAAATGATGTTCGGTGTAGGGAAAGATTGAGCGATTAATACCCTGTTTATTGGGCTTGCGAAAGCCCTTGGCAACACAGCGCACACGGCCGTGATTGGCAGTGTACAGATCCACCAACAGGCTGGTGTCGCGATAGGGTGTCGAGTGTAATAAAAACCCCGGCTCTGCCTCAATGCGCACAGCGCTTACCTGTCGGTGTAACCGAGGCTGCGCAGTGCGCGTTCGTCATCAGACCAGCCGCTGCGAACTTTGACCCAGGTTTTAAGCATGACTTTGCAGTCCAGTAGGCTTTCCATATCAGCCCGTGCCTGCTGGCCGATACTTTTAATACGCTCGCCTTTATTACCAATAATAATTTTCTTCTGGCCTTCGCGCTCGACCAGTATCAAAGCACCGATGTGAGTGACATTGCGCTCAACGCGAAATTCTTCAATTTCAACGGTGACCTGATAGGGAACCTCTGCACCCAACTGGCGCATGATTTTTTCGCGAACCATTTCCGCAGCCAAAAAGCGTTCGCTGCGATCAGTGATCTGATCATCGGGAAACATATGCATGGCTTCAGGGATAAATTCGCTAATTTTAGCTTCAAGTTGGTCAAAATTGGTTTTGCGCAGTGCTGACAGAGGAATTAAATCCGCAGCCTTCACTTTCTCCGAAAGAAACTGCAGGTGTGGCAACAGCGCTTCCTTGTCCTCAATGAGATCCACTTTATTGATCGCAACAATCACTGGCACATCATAGTTGGCAATATATTTGGCTACATATTCATCGGCCTCACTCCATTCGAAGCGATCAACAACAAAGATCACCACATCCACATCGGCAATTACACTGGCTGCGGAGCGGTTCATTACGCGGTTAATCGCACGCTCCTGATTGGTGTGAATACCAGGGGTGTCAACAAAGATCACCTGGGTTTCATCAACCGTCTTTATGCCCAGCAGAGTGTGTCTGGTGGTCTGAGGTTTGCGTGAGGTGATACACAGCTTCTGCCCCAAAATATGATTGAGCAGCGTCGATTTGCCCACATTGGGACGACCGACTATGGCCACATAGCCACAGCGTGTTGGTGTATCAGTCACTAAATATTCTCCAATTTTTTTACTAATTTTTCGGCAACTAACTGCTCTGCCTTGCGGCGGCTACTGGCAGTTGCCTCGGCAGCATCTTCAACTGCATCGATTTTACAACTCATGGTGAAGAGGCGACTATGATCCTCTCCTTCGGTTTTTACAACCAGATACTCAGGTAAGGGCTTGCCGCGGGCCTGTAACCACTCCTGCAATGCAGTTTTGGCATCCTTAACTGGGGAATCTAGGGTTAGGGTATTCAGTGACTCACTAAACCAGTTTTGTATGCAGGCTTCTACAGCTTCTAAACCCTGATCGAGAAACACGGCACCAAGTAGCGCTTCAACAGTGTCGCCAAGAATCGAATCACGACGATGACCACCACTTTTCATTTCACCAGGACCAAGCAGTAATTCAGGGCCCAGCTCAAGATTGCGGGCAATTTCAGCCAGAGACTCAGCGCGCACGATTTGCGAGCGAATACGACTGAGGTCGCCCTCTCGGGCCTCAGGGAAACGCTGGAAAAGAAAACTGGAAATGGCCATGCCAAGAACCGCATCGCCGAGAAACTCGAGTCGCTCGTTATTATTGCTGCCGCAGCTCCGGTGAGAGAGCGCCAGGGTCAGTAGCTGTGGATCGCTGAACTGATATTGCAGGCGGTCCTGAAGTTGCTTGGCATTGCTCGCCACGAAGTATCCTCAATTTAATTGTGTCACTGGGCACTGTCGTATTGATTGCTAAAGTTAAGTACTACATCGACATTGCCAAACATTGCAAAGCGCTTTTCATAGTCCAGGCTGATGCGAGTTCCTGCATCGCCACGGGCAATGACGATCTTTGCTATATCGACATCGCGAATATTGTTAATGGTAAAAAAACTGGCAATCGTATGACGTATTTGCGTATCTGACTTGCCACTGATGTCAGATTCTCCCACCTGGTTAAAGGCCGATTGAACCATCCTATTATCCAAATAGTGGGGTGCCAGTTTAAAAACAACCGTAAAAAAAAACCCTACTATGGCAAGCATAAAAAGTGTCGGCACTGTGGTCATGCCCGACTGTTTATTTCGTCTCATAGGTCTAACTCCCTTTTCGCTTTATTGATTACATCCTGCAACCGGGACTCTAAGATTTTAACTTTTAGCTTTTACTCTTTAAACCTAATAAACCGGCTTAATCAATACTTCCGGCACGTTCAAAACTTGGCAGGCTCAAGAATTTATCCCAAAACATCCAGCGAGCAAAGGCTTTACCTACAATGCGCTCTTCAGGAACCGGGCCCCAAACGCGACTGTCACTTGAGTTATCGCGATTATCACCCATCATAAAGTAATGCCCCTGAGGCACTACAGCGGTAAAATTCTGGCTCAATCGTGTTGGTAAAATACGCTTTTGCATGGCGTGTTCGAGACCGTAGAGATCTTCGATCATGGCCACTGAACGAGGAGCAGGAATTTCATCTTCCAAGACCTTCTGACTCATCTTGTCGCCATTAATATATAGCACACCGTCTAAAACATGAATCTCATCACCGGGCAACCCAACTACACGCTTGATAAAATAGCGCTCTTCATGGGGCGGAAAGAAAACCATCACATCGCCACGTTCAGGTGCATTGAGCTCGATAATTTTCGTGCGCAGTACCGGGAGTCTTATACCGTAGGTCCATTTATTCACCAGGATAAAGTCGCCAACCTTGAGGGTTGGAACCATCGATGAAGAGGGAATCTGAAACGGCTCAATAACAAAAGAGCGCAGTACCAAGACTAAACCTAAAACCGGCGCCAGTGAGGCAACAAATTCCACGGCGCCTTCGGTCTGGCGCACAACCAATTTGTTTAACAGCCAAAACAACGCTGAAACCAGAAATATAACGGTTAAAATTAATTCGAAATTTAGATCCATAGAGATGTCACTCCTTGTGTGTTGATCCACATTGGACTGATCAACTTTTTAATACGGCGAGGAAGGCGTCCTGGGGGATTTCAACATTACCCACCTGTTTCATACGCTTCTTACCGGCTTTCTGCTTCTCAAGCAGTTTTTTCTTACGCGACACGTCGCCACCGTAGCATTTCGCGGTCACATTTTTACGCAGCGCTTTAACTGTAGTTCGAGCCACGACACTGCCGCCGATCGCCGCCTGAATCGCAACATCAAACATCTGTCGCGGAATCAGCTCTTTCATTTTATCAGCCAGAGTGCGGCCTTTATTCTGCGAGGTATCACGGTGAACAATGGCTGCCAGAGCATCCACACGATCGCCGTTAATCAATACATCCAGCCTGACCAGCGAGGCCGCCTGAAAACGCACGAAGGTGTAATCCAGTGAGGCAAAGCCGCGACTGACTGATTTGAGCCTGTCGAAAAAGTCCATAACCACTTCACTCATAGGCAATTCATAGCTGATCGACACTTGACCACCGACAAACTGCATATCTTTTTGGACGCCGCGCTTTTCAACGCAGAGCGAGATCACATTGCCCACATAATCTTTGGGGACCAAAATATTGGCCTCGCAGATTGGCTCGCGCATCTCATCGATCTGAGCCGGATCTGGCAGCGCAGAGGGATTGGACATCTGCAGTATCTCGCCACTGTTTGTGAGAATTTCATAAACTACTGTAGGGGCCGTGGTGATCAGATTGAGATCGTACTCGCGCTCAAGACGCTCTTGAATAATCTCCATATGCAGCATGCCGAGGAAACCGCAGCGAAAACCAAAGCCCAGGGCATCAGAACTCTCAGGCTCATAGAACAATGAGGCATCGTTGACCGCTAACTTGGACAGCGCTTCACGGAAATCTTCAAAATCGTCGGAATCCACCGGGAACATACCGGCATAGACCTGAGGCTTAACCCGCTGAAATCCCGGCAGTGCTTCAGTGTCTGAGGTACTCAGATTAGTAATGGTGTCGCCCACAGGCGCACCTAAAATATCTTTAATGCCGGCAACCATAAAGCCCACTTCACCGGCTCGTAGCACACCAGTCTCTTTGCGCTTAGGGGTAAATACACCAACACTGTCGACCACATGGCCCTTGCCAATAGTCTTGGCGATAATCTTACTCTTGGTGCTCAAGGTACCCTGCATAACACGCACTAGGGAGACTACACCCAGATAGTTATCAAACCAGGAATCGATAATCAGCGCCTGCAGCGGTGCATCTACATCGCCTACTGGCGGCGGTATCTTGCGCACCAGCTCTTCGAGTATGTCCGTGATGCCCTCACCGGTTTTGGCACTGCAGCGAACCGCGTCAGTGGCTTCAATACCGATAATGTTTTCAATTTCGTTGATCACTTTTTCTGGCTCGGCCTGAGGCAGATCCATCTTATTGAGTACCGGAATCACTTCCAGACCCTGAGCAATCGCCGTGTAGCAATTGGCCACAGACTGAGCTTCAACGCCCTGGGCTGCATCGACGATCAATAGTGCGCCTTCACAGGCAGCCAGTGAGCGGGACACTTCGTAGGAAAAATCTACGTGTCCTGGAGTATCAATAAAGTTCAGCTGGTAGGTTTTTCCATCCTTGGCCGTATAGGGCAGAGTCACGCTCTGGGCTTTGATGGTAATACCACGCTCGCGCTCAATATCCATGGAATCGAGAACCTGAGCGGCCATCTCACGATCAGCCAAGCCTCCACAGACCTGAATAAAGCGATCTGCAATAGTCGATTTGCCGTGGTCAATATGGGCAATAATTGAAAAATTTCGGATATGACTTAAATCGGACAAGGGTTTCTTCTATCAGTAGAAAATGCGAGCGCAGTTTAGCCTATTCCCGGCCCCTGCGCTATCGGCTGCGCGCCCTATTAGTAAAGGGGCGCAGTTTAAAGAGAGCTTAACTATTTAGACTTGTTGATGACCGGATTCAAAGCTTAACAAAGCGCAACGTCATGCGATCAGTTTCGCCAATAGCAGTATACTTTTCTCTGTTGTTATCTTTCTCGCGAAAACTGGGGGGCAGAGACCAAACACCCTTGGAGTGATCCTTGGTATCTTTGGCATTGGCGTTGATTTCAGACTGGGCCATCAGCCTAAACCCCATACTTTCCGCCAGCCGAATCAAATAGGCTTCTGGCACATAGCCTTGCTCAGCAGCTGTCTCAACGTCGGCAGCCGGCGCAGCGCGATGTTGCACAACACCCAGTACGCCACCTTTTTTCAAAACACGGTTAAATGACTTATAGGCTTGCTCTATACCGCCGTAGCGTATCCAGTTGTGGCTGTTTCTGAAGGTCAGGACCATATCCTGAGAGCCGCTGGCAACCTCGGTTAAATAGCCTTCATCTTCAAAGACTTCAGCGTTAACCTTGCCATAAACATCAGGATCAGCCTTCAGCTTGGCGATATATTTATTGTGTACATTGCGCATGTAGTCAGAGGGATTATTGGCACCAAAGCTGGCCACGGTTAACTGACCTTGATCTTTTAAGGCTGGCGCGAGAATTTCGGTGTACCAGCCTCCGCCAGGGAGTATTTCAAGCACATTCATACCAGGCTTTATGCCAAAAAACATCAGGGTTTCTTTGGGGTGACGCTGACTATCGCGAGCTTTGTTGTTCGGGCTGCGGTGATCACCGGCAATGGCATTATCAATCATCGGACCGACTGCGGCTTCAGAACTAGAAACAGCATTGGCATTGAGCGATAAGAACGAAAATATAATAGCCAATAGCGACGGTAACATCGTCGTCTTTGTATTGTTTTTCATTTTTGGTCTTCCTATTAAGGTTTAATTTTCATTCACTAACGCATATTTATCATAGATCTAGTACTCCGCCAGCAATTTACTTCTTTAAAATAATAGTCCGGGAAATTGCTCTACCCTGCCTATAAAAGCGGATTAACACCGGCGTATCCAGAGGCAATTCTCGGACTACCTGGTCGTACTCATCACTGTCGTCAATACGGCTGTAGCCCAGTTGTAAGATCACGTCGCCGCGATTTAGGCCTGACTCCGAGCCCGCCGAATCGGGTGAAACCTGCTCTATCACCACACCGCCGCGAATACCGAGCGAGCTCATTTCACGATCACTGAGATCGGCAATCACTAGGCCGAGACG
>Ga0209194_1000239_pt1 | contig 48528 bp, 51 predicted proteins | sample COGITO_mtgs_1004_FD_184787 | JGI IMG/M metagenome (GOLD analysis project Ga0209194, IMG submission 184787) | Pelagic marine microbial communities from North Sea - COGITO_mtgs_100413 (SPAdes) (version 2) | ecosystem: Environmental > Aquatic > Marine > Epipelagic ... | reverse complement strand
GTGCATGGATAGAGTGCGAGTCTGTCCAAGTGCTAGAGGTCAACCGACTTAAGCCAAACGAACAAGACTACCGCATCAAGTTCAACCCGCGTCAAAACCCTGAATGGACTGACGGATACAACAACGTAGTTAGCGGTAACGAATACGAAATACTTTTCACAAATGACAGAACTCTATGGGTGGTTGGTGACGCTTATGAGTGTGGATCTTCCGACTTGGTTTAACAACAAGTTTGGATGGTTCTTTAAAAACGGAAACAAATGACAACGCTAGAAAAACAATACCCAGACGTGCATAGCAAGCTAACCAAACAGGCCGATGCAGAGAAACTGTTTCAGAGGTACATGAAGCTGATGGGTACATCGAGTCTCCATTTCAGCGGAGAGATTGATACCAAGCTAAAAGAGTTATACCAAGACGGAAAAAAATATGGATTTTAATGACTAACGAACAAGCAGTTAAATTGATTTTAAAAGAAAAACCAGTGAGTAAAGCACAGCAGTTAGCCGCTATGTTTGCGTGTGATGACATCATCGCTGACGACATAGAAGTGTGGCTAGGTTCAAAAGTATCAGAACACCTCATGCAGTTCCCAGACGTAGCAAGGGATTTAGCTTCCGACCTCATCGGTAACGGAGCAACAGCTGAAGAGCTAAGGGTCGGTCTGTGTGACGTTTCAGAATCTATGTATCACTACGTAAAATTCCACGAGCAATTGTCAGAACGCTGACAGGGGGAGAGACGAATGGTGTGCAGGGAGATCCTGCAACGTGCCAGTTGCCTAGCGATAAGCACCATTGAGAGCATTGAGAAACAAAGTCTCTCCTTTCCTTGCATTAATCACAATTAAACTTTAAATTTGAACCAGCAAACCCAATGAATGATAACACCAAAAGGCTAATAGACGAGTACTATTCCGTACTCAAAATCACCCCCGACAAGTCTAGAAAAGCACCCCAAGTCCAAGCGCGAGCCGCTTTGATGGTTGCTATGGCTAAACACATGACCAAGACAGCGGTAGGTCAAATCTTTGGATACGACCACAGCACGATTGTGCATCACGAAGGTCAGCACGAAGCCAATCTATTCTCGTGGGGTGGATACAAAGACAAGTACCTGTTAGCAGAAAGGATGTGCGATACACACCTTAGGTACAACACTATTGAAAACAAGCTAACGAGCATTAAAGTACAAATCAAAAGGCTAGAGCGTCTAGCTGAAAATCTAAAACAAGAACTCGTATGAGTAATTACAAATTCAAGACCACGAACATTCGTGGCAAGCAGTACGTTGAAGTCAACGAACGAATCAAGTTCTTCCGACAGGAGGAGCAGTACAAAAACTGGAGTCTTATCACGGAGTTTACCGTCCTAGATAGCGAACAGTGTGTATGCAGGGCATCAATCGTAGATGCTGAGGGTCGAATCATATCGGTAGGTCATGCACACGAAGTGCAAGGCAGTAGCAACATCAACAAGACTAGCTATGTAGAAAACTGTGAGACATCGGCTATCGGTCGTGCATTAGCCATGCTAGGAATCGGGATCGACACCTCTATCGCTTCTGCTAACGAAGTGTCTGATGCTATCGCCAAGCAGGAGTCATCTACACCAACCAAGTCGGAGAAGATGATAAAGAAAGTGCAAGAGACGTTTGATACTGACCCGCCTGAAAACATCATGGACAAGGCTGTTGCTTACATCAAGTCTCAGACCGACAAGAAGAAAGCTTTCGACAGCATTATGTCTAAGTACGAGTCTTCTCTTACTGAAAAGCAAATCGCTGGACTCAAAAAGTTTGTTCGATGACGGGTGGTCGTAAGCTTGATCAGCGCCGCACGAACGGAAGGAAGTTTGCTCAGTTCAGAAGCCAGTGCCTTAAAGCGAATATGCCTAAGTACTGGGTTGATACAGATAAGGAACCCCCTGATTTTTCAGGGTTGTTCTTTGTCAAGCATCCAGACTCTCCTGGGGAGTTTGATGTAGCTGAATTCTTTGTCAATAGCAAAGGAAAACAGTTCTGGCTGACTCCCGAACCTCCAGTGCAATGGGCTGAGATAGAGACGTATGAATACAAACACGAAGACGGAACACCTATATACGATGAATATATCAGATAAATTAATGGAGCGGTATGGCAAGTCTCACTTGTCGTACTCATCCCTCAAGCAAGCCCTAGGCGATATGGCTCAGTTCGATCGCTACATGAAGGGAGAAGTTAAATACAAATCAGATGCGCTAGACTTTGGTACTATGTACGATATGCTGTTGTTCGAACGGGACAAAGCCTTCGAAAAGTACACCGTTATGTCCCCATCTGCTATTGTATCCACGCTATCAGACAAGGCTCAAGCTTCTAAGAAACCTACGCTAACTGCCGAATACAAGGCTAAGCTGAAGGAAGTCAAAGAGGAAGCGGAAGAAGAAGGCAAGTCAATCGTGTCGCACGAAGAGTGGCAGATGGCTAACGATATGATCGACAGGCTAGCTACGTGTGGTTTGCTTGACTCTCACCTCAAGGGTGATTATCAGGTAGGGTTCCTAGAGGAACTGCACGGCGTACAAGTCAAAGGGTTTCTCGACTGCTTAGGCGATGGATTCATTAGCGATAGTAAGTCAGCGAGAAGCTCCGAGAAGTTCCGTTATGCCATCAAGGATTTTTCGTATGATATCCAAGCCTACATCTACACACAGGTTTTTGGAATAAAAGATTTCTATTGGGTTGTACAGGAGAAAACTTATCCGTACCTTCCAGCTCTCGTTAAGTGTTCTGACTCTACCTTGTTTACAGGAGAGATGAAGTTCCATGACGCTATAAAGCGTATAACCAACTTTCTTGAGCAGGGGTATAACCCACAGAAAGACTATTTAAACTATGAAGTCTAACTACAACGAACACCTAATAAGCTTAGCTATTAAGGCTATTTTAATTCAAATTTTTTTAATCTATATTTTTTAACACCATGAGTGATCAAAACAAAAAGTACGAGAGCGTTCTCGTAGGCTGGGCTGATGAGCCAAGCTACAATGACAATGGCGAGTTGATGGGGTGGAGTTTCCGCCTCAAAGACAACGAGCTGAAAGATTGTATCGACCAGTACACCACCAAGCGTGATGCACAGGGTCAAGGAGGAAACGTTCGATTCCGAATGTTTATGTCTAAGAACGGGAAGCCATGCCTGAGCGTGTGGGATCCTAACAGTGAAGCGGCGCAAGAGCGGCGCAACAACACAGCTAAGACGGAGGAGTCTTCGGATATTCCATTCTAGTATTTGTGTGTTTCTTGTGGGAAAACGGGGTGTGGGCGCAAGCCTCACCCCTTTTCTTTCCCCTTTAAAAACTGATCAATGGGAAAGCCTATATACTCCATGACCGCTAGGGTCACTATCATCAAGAACAAGAACCCTCAAAGCAGGGACGTTTGGATTGTTAGCACTTATGACGACCCTCTGGACATAATGAAGAATGACACAAAAACAATGTTTAGACTCCAACAAGAGCTATTTACACCAAGAGCCAAGAATAAAGCAATTGTAATTGATTCTATAACTTCGAAGGTGCAAGTTGGAACAACATCACGACCTCATGAAACATAGCGACGAACAAATTGGCGGAAGCCACTACAAGAGCATGAAGATTCAGCCTACGGACTTCATAGCCGCAAACAGTATCCCCTTCATAGAGGGTAATGTAATCAAATATGTGTGCCGACACTCGTTTAAAAACGGGAAAGAGGATGTCTTAAAGGCTATCCACTACTTAAATTTATTACTCGAATACAAATACCCCGATGAAAGTAACGATCTTCAAAGACCTGTACAAAAAGGAAGCTCAGGATGCTCATGTAATGCAGATTGCGACTGCCTTAAAGAGGATACAGGAAGGGAATTCTGCAACCACGATTGAAGCCATACGGAATGGAACGAAAGAATTCAAGAAAAAGCTCCCCGTTGTTCTTTTCAGCGGTGAATTTAAAGGGCGTTATGATGATGCGCTTGAGAACCACAGCAAGTTCATTGTTCTGGATTTCGACCACATTGATGTTGAGGCATCCAAGGCGCTTCTATCCACGGATCCTTATGTTTATAGCTGCTGGGTTTCTCCGAGTGGTGACGGACTTAAGGCGCTCGTTAAGATAACGAACCCAGAAAGGCACAGGGACCACTTCCGTGCGCTTCGCACGTACTTCCATAAGCAATACGACCTAGAGGTAGACGAGTCGGGAATCAATGAGTCTCGCGCATGCTTTGAGTCTTACGATCCTGACATTGTAATCAACGAGGACTCAAATCCCTTCGGGGCTTTTGCTACAGAGAAGAGTGAATCTCAGGTAGCTGTCTCACAATCAGCTGTTTACACCGATTACTTAAAGTTAAATCTAGCTGCACGTATGATACGTCAGTGCGATGACGGAGAGAAGCATAACACCTTGTTGAGGGCGGCTAGGCTGTGCGGTGGATTCGTTTCAGCGGGGAGGATGGAAGAAGACGAGGTTGTGCGTGTCTTGGCCCGTGAAATACTTAAGCGGGACGTAGAAGACGAACAGCAAGCTATACGCACCATTAGGGAAGCTATGGAGAAGGGTAAGCAAGACCCTATCCGAACTACTATCGATGACGAAAAGAAAGCCCAAAGACAGCTTTTAATCAATGACGGCGACATGTCTTTCATATCGTCTGACGATGAGGACTTTCGATGGATAGACGACTATGCGAATGGTCGGATCCCCGTAGGTCTAGATACAGGAGACCCTGACTTCGACAAATACTTTCGGTACAAGAAAGAGTTTACTATTATGAACGGACACAGCAACGTGGGTAAGACTACTATGGCTCTGTACCTGATGGTAAACGCTTCAGTAAGGCACGGATGGAAATGGGTAGTGTATTCATCAGAGAATCGCACAGCTTCATTGAAGATGACACTCATTCAGTTTGCTATGAAGAAACCTGTGTCTTCCATGAATCACATGGAGCGGAAGCGAGCTTACGAGTGGGTAGGCAAGCACTTCACCGTGATTAGCAACAAGCAGGTATACAGCTACTCAGACATCATTGTCTTCCTTGAGAAGATTATGAAGCAACAAGAAGTTGATGCTGTTTTTGTAGACCCTTACAACAGCTTAAAGCTTGATATGGCTAACAGCTCGATCGGTGTTCACGACTACCACTACGAGGCAGCTTCGGAGTTTCTAACCTTCTCTACAGCAAATAACGTAGCCGTATGGCTTAACATGCACGCTGTAACGGAGGCTCAGCGCCGAAAGGGTGCAGACGGGTTACCTGTCGCTCCTTACGCAGAGGATACAGAAGGCGGTGGTAAATTCGTGAATCGAGCGGATTGCTTCATAACTATTCACCGTAAAGTACAGCATCCTGACTTCGCGCAACGTAAAGTTACCGAGGTTCACATACGTAAAGTGCGGGATGTAGAGACTGGAGGTGAGCCAACGTCTCTTGACAGCCCTGTTTGCTTCGAAATGGACACGTCGAGAACATCATTCAGGGTTCAAAGAACACAGGAGAATCTGTTTCAAAGTGTTGATTTACAAAAAGGTGAACAGAATCACTTCGAGTTTCCAATTAACTCTTCGTTTTTAGAAAATTAGGCTGTAACTTTGCCTTAGTGAAGAAAAGCAAAAAAGGAACTCCTAAGCGTAAATCAGCTAAGAAACGTAATTTAGGTAAGTATAAAAGCGGATTAGAGAAAACCTGTGCCGATATGTTGTCTGAATCGGGGCTAAGTTTTACCTATGAAACTCATGAATACATGCTCATGGATAAATTCAGATATCCAGGAACATACCTAAAAATGACTAGCAAGAAGAAAGACTTATCGGATCGTACTGGTGCGGTAGTCCTTCCTATTAAATACACTCCAGACTTCGTTGGACCAAGCGGAGAATGGATTATCGAAACCAAAGGGTACACTCCTTCGCATCATGATTTCCCGATGCGTTGGAAGCTGTTCCTTAATCACTTGGTAGACTCAGGAGAACCAGTCCCAGCTCTGTTCATCTGTAAGAACAAACACCAGATTGAGCAGGCTATAGTAAAACTAAAAGAACTAGGATATGGCAAAAAGAGATCTAACAAAAGAACAGCTTAGCGAGAGCTACAGCATAGCGACTGTTCGCATGCACAACCTCGTTACGGAGTTCTATGAAGGACTGCACGAGGCCGATGGGTCGCCGTGCATCCACCCAGGGCTGGTATCAAATATGATATCAGTAGTGAGGACGTTAATTAACCACGAACTCGACCTGATAAAGGAGGCTTCGTCACAACACTTCGAGGCCAATTATGATCAATCAGAACAGGCGGAGATACTCTTCAGCGACGGGAAGAGTAGCTGAAGTTCGCTTTCAGCGGGCTGCCACACACCTTGGGTTCCAAGTAGTAAAGTCAGGAAGGAAAGACGATATGCACATGCATATTGACTACTGGATGCAATACGAAGGAATCGACGGGAAGTGGGGTGTAGACGTAAAAGGAAATAACCTGCCAGATGAAATCTGGTGTGAGTTTAAGAACGTAGCTGGTAACCCAGGATGGATGTATGGAGGTGCTGAAATTATAGCATTCGACATGCCAGAAGAGGGTGGATTCAGTATCGTAGACCGCGAAGACCTAGCGTCTTACTGCGAGAAGAACGTGGAAGATGTATTTGTCTCTGACAAAAGAGATTCATACAAGAAAAAGTACACTCGAAAAGACAGACAGGACGTGATAACTACTCTTAAGTTATTGGACCTCAAGTCTTTAGATACGTACAGGGTGTGGCGATATTTCAAGGGCTATTGAGTATATTAGTAGTCCGTTTTTTAACTTTTTAATTATTTTACAATGTATGATCCTTCACTTGTCCCTTGGGGCGAGGTAGGGTATGCTGTCTATAAGCGTACCTATTCCAGACAAACTGCCGATGGCAAAACAGAAGAGTGGGAGGACACCGTTGATCGTGTGATCGATGCGTGTCGCGACCAATTAAACGTAGGCTTCACCAAATTCGAAGAGGGTGAGCTGAAGAAAATTATGATGGAGCTGAAAGGCACCGTAGCGGGGAGGTTTCTCTGGCAACTAGGGACGAAGACAGTTGACCGATTAGGTCTTCCGTCTCTACAGAACTGCGCTTTCGTAGTGGTAGACGATCCTATCCGACCATTTACCTGGGCTTTCGAGATGCTCATGCTTGGTTCAGGCGTAGGGTTTAACATCCAGCGCGAGAATGTCTATCAACTACCTAAGGTTAAGAACCGAGTGAAGGTAGAAAGGACAGACGTTAACGACGCAGACTTCATTGTGCCTGATAGCCGTGAGGGATGGGTAGAGCTTTTAAAGCGCGTATTAGAGGCTTCGTTCGTGACAGGCGAGGACTTTACATATGCTACACATCTCATTCGGTCTAAAGGCTCTGCCATCAAAGGATTCGGAGGGACAGCTTCAGGACCTGAGGATTTGGTTTGGGGAATGCAAGAGATCAATGAAATCTTAAACAAGAAATCAGGTCAACGCCTCAGCCCTGTTGACTGCCTCGATGTAATGAATATCATCGGTCGAATCGTTGTAGCTGGTAACGTTCGCAGGTCAGCACAGATCGCTATCGGAGACTGCGACGACCTAGAGTACTTGCAAGCAAAGCGTTGGGACCTAGGAGGTATCCCTAACTGGAGAGCGATGAGCAACAACTCTGTTGTCTGCGACGATATATCAAAGCTGCCAGCTGAGTTCTGGGAGGGGTACAACGGTAACGGAGAGCCTTATGGACTCATCAACCTTGAGGCATCCCGAAAAATGGGACGAACATTTGAGGTAGAGTACCCAGACCCAGACGTCCAAGGGTTCAACCCATGCGCTGAACAATCTCTAGCCAACTTTGAGACCTGCTGTTTGGCTGAGATTTACCTGCCTAATATTGAGCATTACGAAGAGCTTAAAAAGGTAGCGCGTTACCTTTATAGAATTAACAAACATAGCTTAGCTATCAAGTGTGCCGTAAAAGAGACTGAGGATATCGTACACAAGAATATGCGTATGGGTATCGGAGTCACTGGATACTTGCAGGCGACTGAAGAACAGCGTTCTTGGTTAGCTGATTGCTATGATTACCTACGATCATATGACAAAGAATACTCTAGACTGGCAGGATATCCAGCATCCATTAAACTTACAACGGTTAAGCCATCTGGAACGCTTAGTCTTCTTGCTGGCGTTACACCAGGAGCTCACCCTGGATACAGCGAGTACTACATTAGACGAATCCGCATGTCAGCTGATAGCAGTCTGGCACATGCCGCCAGGAAGCACGGGTACCCTGTGGAGTTCGTGCTAAACTTTGACGGTACAGAAGATAAGTCTACTATCGTTGTTAGCTTCCCTTGCAAGTTCCCTAAAGGAACTATGTTTGCTAACGACATGACAGCTTTAGATCAATTAGAAGTGATCAAGCGATTGCAAGCTGAATGGTCAGACAATGCTGTGTCGGTTACCATTTACTACCGTAAAGAAGAGCTCGATGGAATCAAGGAGTGGCTGGACTTAAACTTCAAGAACGTCAAGTCTGTTTCTTTTTTGCTTCACAATGAGCATGGATTCAAGCAAGCTCCTCTCGAAGAGATTGACGAGGGGACATATCTAGACATGAGAAAGACTGTGACTCCGATCACATCTATAGACCACCTAGATTTAGATGAGGTTGAGATTGATGACTGCGAAGGAGGCGCATGCCCAGTACGATGAAGAGGATTGATCAGTGCTGGATATCCCAGCTTTACCACCTAGACGGGAAGGGGCTTCGGCCCCTTTCTTGTTTGGGGTAATTAAACTGCTCTTCTCTGTAGAATGGGTCTATCTCAGCGCCAAAGCATACGTTACCCCAGTTGACTAAAATTATCTGTAGGTCGTAAACATTAAGGATGCCGTCATCGTTTAGATCGCCTTCCTCCCAGTAAAGATTCTGGATGTTTGCCAGCATCATAAGCATGTCATTCATTCCTACCACGAAGTCACCACTGATATCTCCAGCACAGTAGGGGTTACTAACCATGCCTGGTCGCGTAACTGGGAGCACGTCGTGCATTCTTTCTATCTGCCCTTCGGTAAAGTTTGTTCTACAAGAATCAACGTAGTAATCCATGTGGTTGTTTGGCGTATAATTGTACAAACCAGGAGGACATATGGGATTTTCGCAGCTCCAGTTGATCTTGGTGGGCGGTGTGTCGCATACGTAGTCGCCAGATTCTTCGCAGTCACCAAGGTTCTGACCACAATACTCCACATTTCTAAACACATGATGCAACCCCAGGTAATGGCCTACCTCATGTATCAGAGTTTTATTCTCGTTCCTTGGGTATGTTAAGTGATCGCCTACCCTTCCGAATACATCTGTTCTTACCCAAACACCCTCCATGGGTGTGTTCTCTGAGTATGCTGTCCAAGCAAACCCCAGGATCCCTGCACAGAATTGAGGAAACACATGCACATTCATGACGATCTCACGATCCCACACTAAATCCTCTACATATTGGTTCATGTTTGCCCATCCCATATAGCTGTATGGGATGCACGTTAGATACTCCTGCACCAGCAGTGGGGCCAACTCAAATTCATCAAAGTCATGATACTCAACATCCATAAGATTAAAGCTAAACATAGCCTCTTCTAGCTCTTGGTTTAAGTGATCATGAGCATCGTATACCACCGTTTCAGGAAGGTAACTATCTGGAAAGCTGTCAGTGTGATGGATGTGAATGACGTAGTTTATCTCCGTCCACTCTGGGTTGGTGGGCATATAGCCCATCATTTTTACAGCGGGTACGTCTACCTCAAATACTACACAACTATCTGTTGCATACTGGGCAGTCGCCCAAGATGATAGCAATAGGGCAATTGTTACTATCCATATTTGCATATTTTTTATTGTACTTGGTTCTTCGCAAGCAACAGTTTAATCTCCTGGATGTCTTTCATCATCTGCCTTACGTCAGCCTTAAACTCACCGTTCTCCAGCTCCAAAGATTTTACCCTAGCAGAAAGTTTATTGTATTCAGCCTGAAATTTTATCCACCCCCCTATAAGTGCCATTGCCACGCCTATAAACTCAATGTGGCTTACATTTTCCACCATCACCTCATGGTTTTTTCTACGGTCCTTCCAGCAAAGTAGGCCCCGAATACAGTTAACATTAATACTTCTAGCAAAGATACGTAACTATCTTTAACGTTAAATGGTTGATTATCAAGGCTGTCTAAGAGCATAATAGTAATAAAAACAACAACCAAAGCAATTAACATTGACGGTCTTATAACCTTGGCTAGTTTTACATCACTCTCCATATCTGCCTTCCATCTTTCCGTAACATTGCTTTGATAAGCGATCTCTGCATCAACGATTGCCTTAGCTTCCTCTGGAGATACGTCAGGGTCTCTGTCTAGCAAATTTTTTACTATACCTAGGCCACCTTGATTTGGAAGCAAGTCACCAACGGTATCTAGTATGCCTGGCGCTTTTTCTTTGAGCCAATCCCCTAGCCTTGTGTCTTTAATTTTTTCGCTCATTATCTAAAACTGTTATATTGTTTATTCCATCTTGCCATTATCCTTCTCTTAGCTTCTCTTAACTCCTTTAGTTTGATCAAATTTCCTTGGAAATCGACGAAGTTTTCAGCATCGTATAGAGTAGATTGAAGTTCTCTTTCTTTTTCTCGGATTAGCTTTAACTGCTTGTCTGTTTCTTTTAATTGATCTTTTAGGATTTGAATACCATTGTATCTGCCTGGCTCCTCTTGTATTACCTGTCCAGTTTGCTGCACTTCTCTTAGCTCTTTATAGAGCTGCTCTACAACGTCTCTATTGTCATAGAACTCGTTGAAGTCGTAGTATTCGCTAGCCTCGGTTGAGGTAACTCCAGCAATCGGTACATCCTTAGCCTTTATGTTTTCGAGCGGATTTACTGCAAGCTCTCTGAGGCTTTTGTTTTCAATGGCTTTCTCGACCCCAGCTCCAATGTTTGCAGTTACTTGCTCTGTTATGTTAAACATATCGGTAAGGATACTTAGAGGTCCGCCTCCGTACTGGTCTAAGGCGTACACCATAGGATCAAAGTTTATGTCTACACCTCCAGGAACAAACTCGGACCCTCCAGTCTCGTAATTGAGGTCCCTGGCAATCTGTTGTAGCCATTCTGGAGATCTCATCATCATTTCAGAGTCTGGCTTTGGTGCTCCGTATGGACTTTGTGTTTTAGTCACTGGAGCCCCGCTAAACGAACTCTTATTCATAGCTATATCCAGCGGAACCTGAGCTATCGTCGGAGCGACTGTTCTAATCGCCATATCAACAGGGTCGCTAGGATCGCCTCCGATAGTAATTGGAGAGGTAGAAGATATTGTAGACCCAGCCATAAACATAAGGGCCTCTTCAGGGCTTTTATGTCCAGTAGCCGCCTCTACCGTAGTGCTACCCACGTTGTTAACTAAGTTAAATCCGTAAGGGAGAGGAATCTTAATAAAGTCGTTCCGCTCTGGACCATAACAGATTATCATATTTCTCTGCTTCTCGTAGTCTGGAATCTTGTCGTACCAAGAAACTCCATCGTCTGGATCTTCTCCGCTTACCGCTAAGTTTACCATTGTCAACATGCCAGAGAATCCAGCCATCCACGCAGCTATCTTCTGTGTGTCTGACATAACCTTTGTCTTTTTGCCATCCTTACCAACAATCGTTTTTGGTGTAATGAGGGACTTGCCCGTTCTAGCTGTACCCTGAACGGCAGCGTTAAAGAAGAGGTACATCGTGTTGATTGCTGGGCCTGCCTCTCCTTGCCTGTTGAAGTTTACGGTTATGTTTTTTGAGAATACAGCAGCTTGCTGTCTCGACGCCCCTCTCTTTCTGGCGGTTATGTATGAAGATAGTCTTATGCTGTTTTCAAAGGCATCGTTTACACCTTCTACGAACTGTAACGTACTCTTAGCTGATTCAAATATTTTTGATCCTACTTTCTGCCCAGCACTAAGATCAGATGAATCAGTTGATATGGCATTCATTATCTGGCCTATATCTTGGATGTAGTTCCATCCAGTCTGGCCTCCGTCTTCTTTCCATTCGCTGTACCACCCCTGCATTTCTGGGTCCATCTCTCTGCCAAGGGCTTTCTCGTTTAGCAGCACGTTTAGTGTAGAGAAAGTGTTAGATATCATTTCTCTCTTGAATCCTTTCATCTCAACTCCTTCCAGCTTTCCTTGCTCCAGGTCTGATGCCGCATTGTATACAGCACCGTGGATGTCTCGGCTAAAGTTAGGGATGAAGAATTCGGGGTTCCATTGAGTGTAAACACCTCTAAGGAATTGTACTGGAATTCGCATAACACGCATAAACGTGTTCATATCCTCTTTTGTAGCGCCGTTAAGCAATTGAGCGTAGTAAGGGTCTTTGAACCAAACAAACTCTTGCTTACCGTTTATCCTAACTGGAACCGTGTGTGGGTCTGACTGCATCTCAAGCATAGTCATTGCAACCTGATCTCCGTTCTGATCCATCTTGGTCAGCGGTGCTTCCATGTTGAGGATAGCAGCTTGATCGGTTTCAAACGAAGAGAACAGCCCGTGAAGCGATGTAACTACTTTGTTTTTTTCTGCTTGCTGATGCACTAGTGCGTTCTGCATGATAATGTTTGCCAACACGTTAGAAGCTTCGGATTCTCTACCATATGCTGCTTTTACCTTACTTCCGAATATACCCATCCCAGCCCCTCCGTTTGGATAAGCATTAGAATTAGGGTCCATTTCGTCTTCAGCAAATCCTTGTAGTGGAACGTAATTCTGGTACATCTCGGTCCATGCGGCAACCCGCTCTGGAGTTTCAAGGCCGTACTCCAGCATCGTAGTTCTCGTGTCGTCCAAGATATCGTAGAAGAACTTAGCTGCTTGACGCATCTCAGGGGAGTCCAACTGTCTGATTATTTCAGAAGCGTCTTCGTCGTACATACCAGATCCGTTTTCCATGTCTGGTCTAGTCTTTGAGATCTTTTGGTTTCTTTCTTGAGCGTGAAGAGCGTACATAAACTGACTCAGATCAATATGAGAAATGTTGCCATTCAACATAAACTCCTTAGCGGTCTGCATCTTTTCGTCAAGGTTTTCCATAGCGAATCGTGTTCGACCGTACATAAGCTGTTCTATTTCTTCGAAGTTGTACTCCTCTGGTATCGTTCCGTACTCCTCCAAGATCTCTTGCTGAATATCTAGGATAGGCTTCTTGTCGTTGACAAAAAACCCGTAGGCCCACTTGCTAAATGCAGGCCAGGCTCCTATCTGCCCCTTCAGGTCGTAGTACCTGTTAGGCAGAATGCGAGACGACTTCGCTTCTGTTTTTGCACTCTCCGAGAAATCCAATGGGTCTCCGTACACCCCATTCTTAGAATCGTAAATGATTTCCATCATCTCATGGAAGCTCTTGTACCCCCTTGAAAAATCGTACTCCTGGCCCATATCATCAACAATAGAGTTGTGAACGTTTAGCCCTACGGAAACCCTAAAGCCATCCGTTGTTTTCTGAACGGTGTGGACCAGCGCGTCTGTTTCGTTCTCGAACCTTGCGTATCGCTGTAGCCACCCACGAACATCATGGATAGTGGCTTTTTCTCCTTGAATCTCCTTGAATGCAACCTCCATCAACGTGTAGTCATTGGAGTAGACATCAAGAGGAGCCCCAGCTAAATCGTATGTCTTCGGATACCAAGAAATAATTTCTCCTTCTGATAGCTCGTTAACACCAATCATGACGTTGCCCAATCTCTCAGCGGTTTGAACATAATCAGCTGTCCTTCTCCCGTAAAAACTATTATCGATAGCGGCCTCACGGGAGGCGCCAACGTAGCTGTCAAGCAACCTGTATGTCAAGTTGGTTCCCGCTAGTTTTTCGTCCAGTTGAGTCTTAGCTATATCGTACCTTACTTCATCTGATCTTTGTCTTTCTTGGCGGCCCTCAATTTCTCTTTTGTTTTTTTCAGTGGCTTGTTGCTCCCAAGATTTATACCCAGGCTCCATGTCTTGATATCTTGCCTGCTTCTTCTGAGGTATTTTTCTGTTCTCCTCAATGTAGATTTTCTTTCCGCTCTGGTCTCTGTAGTTCCATCCTCCCAGGACGCTGGTTGCTCTTGAGCTTCCGTTACCTGTATACCAAACCCACCAATTCCAGAAATGCCACCCATCATTAAAGGTTTTGGTGTGGTTTTGATGGGTCGTGTAAAGACCTTTGTGTCCTACGTTTCTGGTTTCGGTCCATGCAACAGTAAACTGACCTTCTGGCAATCCCATAAACTTAGAAGACTTAGTGTTAACCTTGTCTTGTGCTCCTTGCCGTATCGACCATTGATCAATGATCTCGTTGTTGTGCTTTTGGGGTTTGTTCAGTATTTCGTCTGTAAAGCCAAGATCGGCTGGATTGATAGGTTCGGTGAATTGCCTGTAAGTAACGGATCCCTGCTTGAAAGAAATCCCGTGCTCATATTGCGTTCGTCCGAACCTAGTCGGCACCATCGAAGAACTTCTTCCTTTTTCTTTTGGGTTGTTAGCCAGCTGGCCTATAGCCATAGAAAATATTTGTCTTTGGTACTCTGTTCTTTCTCTTCCTTTAAACGCATCTGATTTTATTGCATCTATATGTGCGGTAAGGTCAATACCGAGGCTTTTTTCGAGACTCTTAAGTATAGCCTCTCTTGATTCTGTGGTTAAAAAATCGGCCTTGTAGTACTTCCGCTCACCGATCATGTCACCTAACACTTCTGTCGTGAGTTGGAACACCTCATTTTCTAAATCGGATTTTTTCTTGCTGTATGGGCCTAATCCCTCAAGCTTAAGCATTTTGGCTTCGAGGTTTTTCATTTTGGAATAAAACCCCGTATTCTCAGTCTCCTGTACAGTGTATTCTCCATCAACCCACGCAGTTCTGATTACATCGTATTGATCTTGAGGATTATTAAACTTGTTTCTTTTCTTCTCTGATTCAGCTTTATTTTCCTTTATAAAATCATTGGCCGCCTCCTCGGTCTCAAAATATTCAGTCTGCCTTCGGACAGATTTCTCTCCCCTGTCGTTGTAACGAGTCTCCGAAAACCTTACGGAAAACGTACCATCGTTTGGAGCGTATGGCTCAAAAGCTTTGATGAGAGCTTTAGCTGTTGTGGCAGTATCGTATTCTTTATTAATCAGGCTGTTGTTTATTTCGTTTAAAGAGTAAGTATACAGCTTCTCACTAGTTTTAACGGCATCAACACCCATAGGCATATACAAAACGACAACATAACCATTCTCGGACTTCTCTCTAAGAGAGCCCTCCATTCTTGAGGCTGTTTGCGGGTTTGAGCCAGCAATTAAAACAGGGGCGAGGTTTTGAGCCATGGCTTTTTCCATGTCGACACCGCCCATAAACATAATCTCAGATTTTTTTTCAGTAGTGGGATCAGTGTACTCTATAGGGCTAGTCCCCGTTTCGTCAACCTTCATGACTATTACGGCTACGTCGTGTCGAAGCTTACCGCCTTTGGTCAGCAATTTTGCTTTGTCTAGAACCTCAATAATTTCAGGGTGAGGAAAGCTACTGGCAGACATCCCCTTTGTTAGAGAGGATGTAGAAACACCAACCTGGTTGTTGAGATACTTTGTTAGCTCTCCGACTTGATCTAGAGTGATCGTATTTAAGTCAAACCCAAGCTCGTCCGCAGCTTCAACCATTGATATAGAGGTCAGGTTATCTAAACTTGAGTACCTCTCTGCTAAGTCTGTAACCGCAGCAGTAGCCAGCAATTGCTGCATCTCATTGTATTCCTTCATGTATTGGTTTACATCCTCAAAGCTTTCGATAGATTGCTTCTGCAAAATCTCCATGAGCTTACTTTCGGTGTAGTTCTCGGCTAACGCACTGTTTAGATTGGCAATATCTTTATTGTCAAACTTAACCTGTGGATTAGACCTCAATACGCCAGCTACTATCTCTTCTGCATCATCGCCGTACTCTTCCTTTCTCTGCTCAGCGATACGTCTAACTCCTTGATCTTCGTGAGCAAGGAGCTCATCCGCCATGGCCCTCAGCTGCTCATCTGTGTATCCAGCTTTTTTCACCTGGTAGTGAATCACCTCCTCAAAAATGTCAACAGCCCTAGCGCTTGGAGACAAGTGGATTTCTACGCTGGTAGTCCCGTCCTCATTTGTAGTGGTAACAAACTGAGCCAAACTCTTCTGTCTGTCTGCCAGTATTTCTAGCGGCACGGCAGCGTTGTACTCCTCTGATGTTTCAAAAATCTTTACAACACCGTTAGTGTTTTTAGAAGCGGCCATAGCTGCGGCCAATGCCCCCAATCCAGCTTTTTCCGTAAAGGTTTTAAGCTGTTCTACAGTCACTCCAAGATCAGAAGCTATCCCCTCGTTATTAAGGTCCAAGTACCCACGAATCTCTTCTAAGCGCTCAAGCTGAAAAGATTCAAATTCGTCTAAAGCTTTAAATCCGTCTATGTTTTCTGTAATTTTCTCTTCAGTAGCCAAGACAGTCTCTGCTTTCTTTAGAGCTTCTTTAAGCATTTTTTCAGCTTCCTGAAGGTTCAAAGCACCAAGTCCAACCGATCCTTGATCGATCCCTTGTAATCGCTTCCTAGCCTCATCCATAAAAAAGGACGCCGTCATTATGTCTTCTGCAATCTGTAGCTCTCCTTTCTCTATCAAGGTGTTAACCAAGTCCTTCCCGTTTTTCATTTTATTAGAGACGTCTCTCAGCTCTTGCTCAAACTCAGCTCTTGCGTTGTTAATTGCGTTAACGTCTTCGCCGCTCTTTTTGAGCTCGTCGTACTTCTTCTTGGCCTCTCTTAACGACTTTGAGTCCACAGGCAACCCATTGATATCAACCAAATCAAGCATTTCCTGAGCGCTCAGGCCAGTTTTGATCCTGGTGTAAACACCACCCTCTGATCCCAACAAACCTCCAAGGTCATACGCTTGCTTGCCTCTAGCTGCAACATATCCAGCACCGCCAAGTCCGACACCACCTATACCTCCAGAACCAGCCTGCTCGACCACCCTAGCTATGTACTCAGAGGAAGACAAGTGTTCGTCTAGAAACTGTCCTCTATTCCACGCCTGAAGTACGGCAGTCGTTGCTTCTTCAAGTGTTTCTTCTGTAAAGCCATAAGCGCTTGCCAAACCCCAACCCTTTATGAATCCTTTCAGTCCAGCCTTGGATCCTTTTGCGGCACTCTTTACCAGCCCGCCAAGCATTCCGAGCCCCATAACCTCTGGAACACCCTCAGTTACGCCCTGGTTGAACGAATAGCCAAACCTAGCAAAATCATTTCTCTCAACCCTGACCACTCTTCCGTCCTTAAGTGTAATCTTTCCGTTATCCTCTGGGGCATCACCTGCCTCGTACACTTTATAGATTTGCTTGAAAACCTCTGGGTCGGTGGATGTCGTGATCTTGTCACCTCCAATGTAAAATGAATCGAACACAGGCATCTTTTTAGCGCCTTGCCACTCTACCATAGCGCTAATACTTGAGACGGCTCCAGCAGACAAATATGGGTTTCCAGTTGTAGCCAATGTCGTCAAAGCAATCGCTGAGTACGGTGAGCTTTCTATGGCGTTAAAAAGGTTTTGCCACCTGGCTAGCCCTTCATACCATTCAGCGTCCCCCATCAGGAGCTCCTCCTCGAAGGTTACCATATCTTTAGTGTATCTAGATCTTATTTGTTTTCTCGTTCTGTCGCTCCAGTTAGCATAGTTTTTTGTGAGATCCTCTTGAGTTTTGTTTATATCTCCAAAAGCCTCTCCGTAATAGCCTCCGCTCAGAGCGTCAAAGACGCCACCTTTAACCTCCTGAACAGTGAGCGCAGTATACATAGCTATGTCTAGGGTTGTAAGGCCCATCAACTCAAGAGCAAGCATGGTGTCTCTACCTCTATGGACAAGCCCTGTCTTGCCGTCATCATCAATGTCAATAGCAATACCATGACCGTGATTGAAAAGACTTTCTTCGAGCTCTTGAACCTTAGAGGCCCAGTCCAACCACTTTGTGGTTTCTGTTTCTCTAGGCAGACCAAACCTAGTTCTTTTCGCTTTGGTCCATTTTTCAGGCTCCTCAGTTATAAGCCTATACGCTTCTTCTAAATCGTCTGCTTGATACCGAGCCTTTGTAAGATGTGTTATCCTTGTTTTGTCATGGTACAGCGCTTCTACTTGCTCTTGATCTTTTCTCTTTTTGTCGATCCCTGAAGTAACCGAAGTGGGACCTGCCATGCCGCCGACCACGGTAGGTTGATAATCGTCTGCATCAATCCTCTCTTGCAGGAATTTTATTTCAGTGTCAATAGGCTCAATTCTGTCTAAGTAGTCTTGGTCTTCACTTGCTCTAAGATTAAGAGCAATATCCAATCTAGCGCTTGCATAAAACTTACGCTCTTCGGGCTTCATCCTTCTAGCCGCTTCTAAAACTTTACTGGGGTCTGTTAAGTCTTGTGGTCTCCCCTCAATCCCCTCTGTTATTGGCTGGCCGAACTGATATAGATAATTAGCTCGTTCGGTTGCGTTCATAACCTTCTCAGTTATAGAACCAACAGAATCAAAAAACGCCCTGTCTTCGACTGTAGGAAGAGGGATTGAATCTTCATCTGAACCTTCAATTGGCTCATCAAAAAACCCAATAACTCTTGTAGGCTCGCTAGTTAATGACGAACCCGAAGAACCAGCGTCCAAGGTGGATGCCGAATCTTCTACTGGTCGAACGTCTGTGGCTCCGAGATTGACTTCGGTTAGACTGGGATTTTTTTTTTCAATGGTCTCTAACGAATCGTTTATTTCTTCGATGTCGTGACCATCTGCTAAAAGGGAAATTCGACCCCTACCTTTAAGGATCTGTTCTTCAATGAGATTGTTTGCCATACAGCAAATTTACGAAAATATCGCTTAAGGCAATGTGATCGAGGCGATCGAGTCGATTTCAGCCTCAGTCAGCCCGTCAGCCTTAAGGTCGGCTTTGATCTCTTCCATAAATAAGCTGTTGGTCTGGTTGGACAGGGCCATCATGCCCACATAAAAATAAACAGCCTGATCATTCCCCTTGATGTCACTGAAAGCTTTTTTCAGTGCGGTTCTGTCCGTCTTCAACCTTGCTACTCTCTTTCCAGTCTCAATGACAACATTCTTCCATTGTCTGGATCCAAAAGGAATAACTCTGACATCAACAGAGACATCAGGTCTATCCCCTTCTGATTCATTCGTTATTCCGAGAGCACCCATAATGTCATCGTTGGCTCTGATTTTTTCTGGATCGGTCCTATCGATTCGTCCACTATAAGCCACAAACATGTTACCTTCTTTGGATAAAGCCGCTGCTTTGATTTTAACGGAAGGGTCTTCAGGCGTAATATTGAAAAAATTGATACCTCTAGAATTACCAGTCAAGTCAAGGGGCAGCCCCAGGTTGGACGTAAGACCTCTAATGCCGTAAGTCTCTTCAAACTCTGCCGTATCATACCCAAATGGCGGGTCCATCTCAGAATTGTAGAAGACTTTATAAAGGGTCTTTTTTACTTCGTTATTCTCTTGCATCTGACCGATTGTAGCACTTTCTACAAAGTCTTGAGCACTGGAGTCGCCTCCGCTACCGCCTCCACTACCGCCACTCCTTTTTCTATTTTTGTACTTCTGTTCTTGGTTAAAAATCCTCATCCATTCGTTCTCGAAGTTCTCGTATGCGTTCTGTCTGTTTTCTGCCGCAGCTGGTCCGTCATTGAAGTATCTGTCATACGTCATAGGTTCACCCTCTCCGTTGACCACATAGTCATCGTATGCTACATTCATGGCTGTCAATTGCCATGGGTGATACCTTAACTGCCCATCTTCCGTTTCTACTGGGGTGGTCCCAAGGATATCGTCCAGCGTCTCTAGCATCCCTTCAGGGGTCTGAGTAAGATACGATTTACCATCAAGATCCCAGGCTGTCTTAACAGTGGCAGGATATCCAGCCTTTTTAGCGGCTGACATCATATCCTTATTCCTCTTATCCTGATCTGTAACCCACTGACCGATAGGTACTCCACCAAAGTCCCACTCTCCTGCCTGTAGGTTTACAAAAGGTTTGAATTGCCCTCTAGCATTAAGTTCATCCTGAGCAGCATAGTATTGTTCATCATTAAAATCAACAAATTCCTTATCGCCTTCTTGCCTAGAGTTGTAGCTGGTGTTGTTTTTTCTACCCAACTGGCTAGACTTCTCGTAACTGCTGTGCATGTTTTTCGAAGCTTCATCCAGCTGGGCTATTAAATACTGAGTTTTTTCTATTCCTAGCGTTTCGATGAGGTTGTCACCTTTGTCTAAGTTTTCCCTGAGGTACATGGCCGACATCTGCAACGCCTCACCTTGACCTCCCCACTGAGCGCTTGCCAAAGTTGGGATCTTGCCCCGCGCATCTGAAGCCTCCTTAGCTTTTTTCTCAGCGGCTTTTCGTTCAAGCTCAAGCTGCTCTTTAAGCGCTTTTGCCATAAACTTATCTCTGTCAGTAGAGGCTTTTGTTTCGGCGTCAATAACGGCTTGCTTTTGTTCTTGGAGCGCGGTTTGATCTGCCCTAGATTGCTGCTGAGCTCTTAACAAGTCATCATGAACAGTACCTAGTACTCTATCGGCTTCTTTGTTGTAGAAGAGCCCGCTTTGTTGATTTTCTGCCATGATTAAGGGAATGCTAGTCTCTTTAGAGCTCTGATATTATTAATCATTTGAGCTCTTTTTGATGAATCCTGAATGTTTTGAATGTTTTGTACAGCATTTTGCATTGCGCCAGGCTGAGATAAAGCTGCTGCTGCCTCCTGCTGTGCTGTTGGGGCGGAGCCCGAAGAAGATGTTGCCAATGGGCCAGCAGATTGTGATGTATTTAGAGGCATCGATCCACTCCTGTTAGTCAGTTGAGCCAATTGATTAATTGTATTCTGCTGTGATTGCGCTGTATTCTGCTGTGGTTGCGCTGTATTCTGCTGTGATTGCGCTGTATTCTGCTTTTTGATTATTTCAGCTTTGATTGCGTCAATTTCAGCTTGAGTTTTGCCGCCAGCTTTTGTAGCACCATCGGGTAATTCCGTGTTATCTGGCCCATAGGTAGCTAATCTATCAGTCGTTTCTTGACCAACACTACTACTGTCTTGTTTTTTGTCGTCATTGCTTGATGTTCCGAGCTTACTAACCATCTCCATGATGTCCCCCATCTTTCTGCCCCTAGTGTCACCGTAAAGACCCTGAACTCTTGTCTTCTCGCTTTTCAGGGCGTCGATGTCTCTATCTTTTGTAAAGTCGTAGATCTTCTCCTGATCGCTTAAACCTCGATTGTAATCTCCAACCATTTTTTGTTCTTGCTGAGCCGCTGCTGCCGCCTGCCTTTGCTCTCTTCTTCCTTCCGTTCCGATTTTACTTTCAATGTCTGATTGCTTACCCAGCAGTTTAGCTAACCCCCTGAGGCCGCCTTTTGTTCTTCCAGCAGTGCCAAGAGCGCCAAGAAAGTTTCTCTTTGCTTCTCGCTGCTCTCCTTCCACTAGGTTTCTCTTAGACTCATTCGCTAGGAATTGCCCAGATGCCGACATACGTGCTTTCTCAAACTCAGGGAATCGCTCTCTGGTAAGATTAGAGATCGCATCGTTTATTCTTGTTTGGTCTGCTTTGTAAACGCTATCCTCTGGTGTGTATTTTTGACTAATCGCAAGCGCGTCTTTCAACGCCCCAGATTGGAGGATCTTATTTAAAGCTGTGAGATTTTTTTTGGTAGCCATAATGCAAATATAGTTATTGTTGGCCTTTCGGGTGGTGCAACTGAGATTTAGATAAATGAGTGTTAATACAGTACAGCTGTCTTTCTTGAGCCGATGCAGGAACAGAGTCCAAAGTAAATTTTATTTCAGCCCAATTTCCTCTGATGCTGTCCCCGTTTTCAGCAGCGTCTAAGCCAACGTAAACCTGATACCCTTCAAGACCATTATTAGCTAAGGCTGGGTTTACCGAGCTAAAGTCAAAAGTAATCGTATTACCCACAATGCTTTCTATTACAATTCCTTCGTAAGTAGCAGAAGGTGTAGTCATTACGAGTAACGATATTGTCTTACTTAAAGGAAGTGGAAGAGCAGACAAGTTTAAAGAGGCGGTATAAATTGGTGAGGCGGAACCAGGGACGAAAGTAAGCAAACCTAAGTTTATGTATTGAGACTTATCCGCACCTCCAACTCCGCTTCTTGGCATTTTAGAGTAAAACGACCCTTCTTTTTCGATAAACGTTACATTACCGCTTACAACCCCTAGATTGGTGTTTATGTCTCCAGCGCCTATTTGCCACAGCCCCGCGCCTGCTGCGCCCAAGTCTTCCCCCTCATAAGAAACGGCATTAAAAACCTTCACGTCAGAAGGAGATATCTTAGAGACAGCCGTGATGGTTGAATCGTATACCGTACCATAGAACGTATTGTATGCGCCCTGCGTAGTTCCGTTATGAACGTGAAATATAGTATCTCTAACGGAGTCGTAACTGCAAGATATAAGATTGTTATCGATGTTAGCGTAGTTCGACGGAAGGAAGCTGTATCTGCTTATCCATCGTTTGTCACCTATAGAGTAGCCAACGGTAGTTCCATTGTATGCAGCACCATTTGCAAAAGGATACGCATCAGTATCATGACCTCTTGGTTCAATGGTCACTAGATACATATTCTCTTCTGGGTCGAATCCGCTTACAATTCTTCCGTTAGCTCCGTTAGCATTAGCTAAAGCATCGAACTCGCCCTCGAAGTATGACGACATTTCAATATCTGAGATCGCAACCATTTCAGACCCGTTGCTCATAAGTATCTTTTGTCTTGATCTATCTGCAAAGAACATGAACCCATCTTTGAGAAGTACGGATGACTGATCGTTACCACAACCAAAGTCTCCGTTGGACTCTTGAGGGCTTCCAAAAACGTTATTACTAACGGTAAGGTTAGAGTCGCCATCAGCGTACTCAATGACATTCCTGTTTATAGGAACTATTGTTAGTTTGTTTTCTTGCAGTACAGCCAGGTTTTGATTTAACTCCCCAATAAAGTTGACTGCGCCGTTTCTTTTTTGGAAGTTGTTCCACGAGAACGCATCTGGATTGAAAGAGGATAGCTTAAAATCACCAATATCGTCTCCGTTCTCCTCACTGTAAGATACTCTGTTGTAGTAGGTTATGTTTTGTGCGTCCTCAAACTTTACGTGAGCCCTGCCTTTACTCCACGCCCTAGAAGGCACAAAGTCACAAGCATCCATAGACTCTGCGTTCTTAGCCACAAAAGTCCAGTCGTCCAGTGAGTCTCCGTTAAAGTGGTTGGAAGGGTCTGTTTCAAAATTCGGAGAGAGCATACCCATCGGCCTGTAATGAACATCGCCCTCAGTCAAGACAATCGGGTTGCCGTTGTTGTGTAAATCCGTCGCGGTTGATTCTAACTCGCCAGCAGATAGTATTCTTTTTGCCTCTCCTATCTCGTAATATATCTTATTGCCAACAGTTTTTCTTGGTGTAAGAAGCTCAACGACTACTTGACTCTTCCAAAGGTTGTCTGAGCTTCCATCAAATTCGTCGTAGTTATTGGTGTCAATTCTGCGAAGCTTAAGGAATGTTCCTATGTGGTTGCTGGTTCCAGGATCGAGCGCATCTGGATAACCTCCAGTAGCGTTAACATCAATTCCATCCGTTTTCACCTCTAGGCCGACAATATCAAAAACAACCTCATCATCAAGGTAAAGAACCGTACTTCCGTCAGTTACATCTACGTAGCTTACAATGCGAAGCCTATCTCCTGGGGTGTAGCTGTAATCTTTTAGCGCTCCGCTATTCTGATAACCAACGAGCGTGTTAAGGCTAACGTAAAAAGGATCTGAAGTAAGGTTATCACCTTCTTCTGTCCACGCCCCACCAACAGTATACGACTCAAATCTTTCGAAGGATCCCATTCCAGCATAAACGATTTGATATGCTGCCGCCCAATCTGGGGGATCTGAGGTCATCGTTACGTTTATATCACAGGGGCCGTTATTGTAGACAGAACCGTCTAGACGAGCAGCTACATCTCCAAACGGAGACACGTATACCGTACCTAACTCGTTTACGTATCCTGGCCTTCCATGTCTATCGAAGTATACGATTCCAAGGTCATGAGTGCAGCCCGCCTTAAACGTCCTTCTGGATGACAAAGGAAGCAAAACCAAACTGTCGTCTTTTGCTCCGTTTAACTGTATAGGAGAAAGGGTATAGCCCTCTGCTACAAAATCAACCCCGACATCTAAGTTAAACGTATTGATAAACCTAGGGTCATATAAGGTAGGATAACCAACATAGTAATCAGCGGCGCTAATAACAGTTCCGAAGTCGCCTGTGGTCTGAGACGTTCTGAGAGACGTAAACACCGTGTCTGCTTCAAACGAATTAAGGCCGCTCTGATTAGCTGTATGAGTGCTAAGCGGAGCCAAAGGAACCGAGAAATTAGACGCTTTGGGTTTAAGGAGTATAGCGTCATTTGTCCCTCCCCCGCCATAGGTACTGGTGTCAACAACGGTATTGTAAACAAACGCCATATCCCACGACAGCCTAAAGGTGTTGAGCGCGTAGTCGGTTCCTGTCTTGTCATTCTCTGTGTTTACATCAAACGACATTTCAGCGGATCCGTCGCTAGTAAACTCATAGTTAAGAACCTGTTGTTCTATTTCGTCATTCAAAAGATTCAGGTAATCTGCCTTTGTGGTTTCTTCTGTGACAAATATTGTGGCAGACAGTGTAGCCCAGTTCACATCTTCGTGATGAGTACCAGCATCTACCTCGATGGGATCTGTACCAAAGCCACCGTAATAGGTCCCGTTTGTTGTTTCCAGTCGGAATATGGGGGCGTCAACGTCAGCCGTACCAGAGTCTCCGTCAGAATCATAGGTACCGCCCTGGGTAAAGTTAGGCGGCTTGTAGGTGAATGTAAGCGTCAGCTGAGTGTTGGGTTGGATTACTGAAGGTGCGCCTTCGAACAAAAACACCAAGTATCCATCGCCAGTCTGCCCCATTGACAACGGTTCATGGAACACACTCATTACGTTGTATATAGAGCTACTCAAGTACGTTCCAGTATCTGGCGCTGAATGATACGTAACACCAAGAGTAGCTGATACGTCAACGTTTCCGTAACCGCTATTTGGGCTCGCGTACATTAGTCTGTTTCCTACAATGGCTTGGCTGGTAGCCTTTTGGGGGACGTCATTGTAAACCCTGTCTGTTACAGATCCAGAAACGCTAGGGTAGAGACCGTTATTATAGAACCTATAAACGCCATCCGCAGCCGTGTAGTACGTAAAGTCGGTTGCGTCGGTCATGTCCGCCTTCACTAAGTCAACGTTTGGGTTAAACTCGTCAATCAAAAACCAAGGAGAAACATTGTTGGTTCTACCTAACAGCCTAAGTTTTGATATCTCTCTTTGCGGGGAGCTAAAGAATGCGTTAAGGTCCGTCCACCTAGTGTTGATGAGGGCTAAGTTCTCTTCCTGAACAAAAGATTGCGTAATGTTCGTATCAATTACACCCTGAAAAGCCATGTATTTTGTGTACACGATATCCGAGTGCGGCGACAAAGCAGAGTGCTCACCGTCTACATAAACATACTGAGTGGCAAACTGAAAGGTTTTCCCGTAAAGATCATTTGTGGTTTTGGCCGCATCTGTATCCATTTGGATTTCAGGCGGAAACAAATTAGGTGTTTTAGCCACAGAAAGCGCCTCGATTAATTCGTCGTTACTATAAAAAACAAAATTGTTGTTTTCTAAGGCTCTATCTACGTTAATCTTTCTGGGAGGGTTGATGTTATCCGTGAAGTACAGAATTGTCTGTGTTTCAGAATCTGTTTCAAACTCTCCGTTTATTACTTCGGCGTTCACAAAACTATACTGCTGAAAAGCAAGAACAGAGCTTTGCAGCACAAGTTGATACGTGTTGTTCGATATCTTATGTCTGTATATAGCGTGATTAGCAGGGGTGTTAGACCAAACAAAATAGTAGACGTAACCCCTCTTGGAGTCGGAAACACTTCCAATAACGCGAGCGTCATCGGATAGCGGAACTCCGTCAGCCGTCGCGAGAGGGCTAGCCGCGACGGTCCCTTTAACGTTCTTAATTACGCCTTCAGCAGACTCACCCGTGCCGCCAGTAAATACGTTAAGAGCGTCCAGGTAATCCCCCTCGTCAAAAAAACGTTCATCCCTGTCTTTGGCAAGGGCTCTAAGTTTTATCTTATCAATAGTCATTAGAACTTAGGAGATTGCTTGTAGTTCTTTCTGATAGTTCTCAGTGCTTCTTCTTTTCCGAACGACTTAATTCTAGCGTTTGCTTTTCTTCTTTCGTTGTAGTATTCCTGTCTGGCTCTTGCTTTTTCGTTTGCAGGAACCGATGCTTTACGCTCAATAATCTTATAATACATATAAGACATCAAAGCCTCCTCTAGATAGACATGAACAAAAGGGTTTTTAGACCTAGCTTCGTCAGCCACATACTCAATAACGACTTCTTGAATCTGATCGTTAAGCTCAAGTTCTATTCTGTTCTGATCAAGGTTTACTCTGAAGTTGCCGTAGAGATGTCCGCCTCCCATACCGTACAAGCCATTTGAGGCCCCATAGACGTAGTTTCGGAAGATATATGAGTTAAACCCTTGGGTGACGTCATCCGAGCTCGCTGGTGAGCCGCTATTTGTAGCGGTCTTCGAGTCGATTCTGTCGTATACGCCATCGCCGTCACTATCAACAGCCTGCGCCGCCGTGCCAACCTTGTTCCCGTTTTGATCAGCGTAAGCCTGAGAGTAGTTCACGTTCTTGTTTTCACCAAGCACGTACACGATCCCATCGGAACCGACCACGCCAACCTTACTCCAATCCACGTAGTCATCTGGCAACTCAATGGTATTGGTTGCTGCGTCTACAGTAAGCTTAATCGAACGTATTTTTTTAGACATGTCAAACCCCATCTCTCTGATTCCTCGGAGAGCGTGAGTTCTCAACTGGACGTCAGAAGCAGTTCCAGCATAGTCGTCCTCAGCAACGGTGATAACAAAGTCGCTAATAATTTGGTTAAGTGGTACTGTGTTTCTAGCCATTAGAATGTCTCTGCTTGTTGTCTAAGTGTCATTTCCTCGCCAGTCACCTTGATTACGTCTGTGTCTCTGAGGTTAAGGCCAGCCATCTTTCCAATCTCATACACCAAATCTGAAGTGTAGTGCTGAGGGAGTTCAAAATCCCTGTAGGTATTAGCGCTTGTATCGTAAATAGGAGGCAGTGAATTGACGTTTCTAGAGCCGTCTACACCCCTTGATCCTGGGTACTTGTAATATCTGACTTCGATCTTCTTAATTACCGTTGGAAAGACGTGTATGTGATCAGAAATCAATGCAACGGGAAAGTCTTCAGACGGAGCGCTTAGGTTGTTTGCTAATATTCTGTCTATTTTCTCTTCGTCATAGCAGAGTTCGATTGGTGACTTTGTGCTCTGATCTAGCAGCACGTCGCCAAACGTGCTCATGCTGATGATTCTAGAAAGATCAGTCGGTTTCTCAAAAGCAAGTAGAGTGCTGTTTTTCGTGACGTTCTGCTTCTTTGAGAAGTAGGAAAGATCCTCAAGGATTCTCTTAGTTCTTTGCTTGTCTCTAACTGGGTTAAACCCAGCACGAGACATTCTGTTAGAGTCTTTTAACTCATCAAAAAACCTATTGTAGATGTTTAGTTGAGCTATTGGCGCGAACCTGTTAAACTCAAGCTCAGTAATGAATCCCTGCTGGTCCTTGTTGGTAAGGTCCTGCAAGGTATTGTATACCGTTTGTACGCTAGCTCCGTATGCTTGTGCCATGAAGCAAATATACGAAAAAGAAAGAGCCCCCATTTGGAGGCTCCTTCAACTGTATATGTATAGAAATCAATCCAGCTGACGTTCAATCTCAGATACGACGGGTGAAGCCGCATCTGTCATGCAGTAGCGCACGAAAACATCAACAGGATCTTGCCCCGCAGGGACCGATATAATTAACTTGTTTGTGTCAAACCATTTAACAGCAGCGCTATCTACCTTAATGATCTGGAACGAAATAGCCTGTCTGATTTTAGCCTTCATAAGGACAACTGGGTTGTCAAACGAACCAATAAATTGCTTGGGAGACTTCTTCGCTTTTTGAAGAAGGTCATGCTTAATCTCAGAAGAGTCTCTATTGATGTCGATTCCGTGAGCGATAGCTACCGCTAGCAACTCATCCATAGGCTTAGATCTAAGCATCGAGATAGCGTCGTTAACCAAGAAGTCTTGACTAAGGTCTTTCTCTACGTTCTTTTTCTTGTCTACTAGGTAAAACGTATTACCTCCGTTTGCCCTGTTTTCTGGGTGTACATCAAGAAACGCCTGAAGGTTTGGCTGGTCGTCCTTAACAAACAGCCTACCCATTCTAAAGATGATTGGGGTTTTTACAGACCGCTCGTTTTGTTCGTCTTTAAAAATAGAGTGCTCATTCTGACAGTAACGAACTTCTCTCACCATCTTGGTGTCTTCGTCAAAAACGGTAATCCCGCTCTGCATTATCATGAGAACGGCCCCAGAAGAAACAGCCTTGTATTCTTTTGCTGAGGTTTTAATCTCTACTCTTTTAATTCGTGGTTTTTTTGGGGTGATCACCTCTTCTATTGCTGGTGACTCCATGACGACTTCACTGACGTCTTTTCTTGGCCTTCCTTGAGGCCGCTTGTTTTTTGTAGGCATAATAAATAAAATTAAAATTGTTAGTAGTAAAAGGGAGAGGGCCTTTCCCCCTCCCCATTACCTATAAGTATTACTTCAACAAGATGTGCTGATTAGCAGCTCTAGTAACTAGATTGCACTCAGAACGGTAGTTGAACTTCACGGTATCCTTACCGCTAGTTACGTGTCCAAGGACACCACCACCTTCTACCCAGTGCTCCATCTCACGAGAGTAGTTGCCAGCAGCTTTGTAGTTCATTTCCAAAGCAGGAGACTTAACGCCAGTGTTAGCGTCGGCTACCTGTGACATTGGAATCATAGCGCCCTTTGGTCCACCGATAGCACCCAATGATGGGTCGTTCAGCAACTTCCAGTCGTGCTTGTGGAAAGTGTATCCACCACGAGTAAAGCTCTTAAATCCGAGCTTTACAGCCATGTCTTCGCTATTGTTGAAAGCACCAAACTGAGACGCCAAACCAGAAGTTACTGATCCTGCGCTACCGCTAGCGAGCATATCATCAATATCCAAAGAAGTCGCACGGTTCAAGTACATAGCGTACTCGTTAGGAGCTCCTTCTTTGTCCAATTCAAGAATCAAATGATCGATATCATCGAAGTTACCAGCAGCAAATGAGCCAGTAGTTGTGATACCTCTCTTCTCAACAGCGTCAAAGTAACCTTCAGAAGGAACAATGCTGCCTCCACCAACAGTGAAAGAAGCGTCGCTGTTACTCTGAGAGTACAACAACATCATTTCTCTTTCGTTCATGAAACGCTTACGAGCATCCATCTCGTTCTTCAAGTACCACATGTACTGACCGTTCACGTTCAACCAACCGATGTTAGTAGCTTGAGAGCCGTTCACTTCGTACATCTCCTTAACGATGATGTATGGGTTAGTTCTCTTAATCAAACCAGTCTGGTAGAAAGCTGATGGTTGCTCAGTGCCTTGAGCGTGAGTGTTACCAATGATAGCAAAGGTAACAGCGCCAGTGTAAACGTCTGAAGCACCAATAGTACCCTCATCTGTAGAAGAGTCAGATGCCGCCATATCAATGACAGTCAAAGTAGCACCAGGTGTTGTCGCACCGTTAGCGTCAGCGTTAACCGCAGTAACCAACAATCTCAATCCGTTAGGAGAGAGCAGAACATCGTTTACACGAGCTACACCAGTCACATCAACTGCGTTGAGGTCAGTAGCTTCAAGCTGAATAGTAGCAGCGGACGCATCATACACACCAGTTACAGTCTTGTGCAAACGTCCTTCTTCGTACCACTCAACTTTGTCAGAGGTACCTGCATTCTTCTTAGCGCCAGTGAGCTCCAAGAAGCCAGTGATGCCCTGATCACCATAAGTTTTTACATAAAGATCTCTTACGTCGGGCTTCGTAGGATCAATCAAATTCGCCAGAGAAGTATAGTTCTGTGGCGTAGCTTGCAAACCACCACCAGTTACTGAAGCATCAGCAACGTTTGTAGTGTTTCCAGAATTAATAGCCATTTTTTTTTGTTTTTAAAAGTTTAGATAAATCCGAACCCGCTACCACCTTGTCCAAGCGCTTGTTTTAGTTGCTCGACAAGAGGATCAGGTCCGTTTGGTTGTCTTCCTTGATTTGGAGACGTGGGTGTCATGTTAGCACTTCTTTCAACAATGCCTCTTTGACCATCAGAAAGTCCCTGCTTGTACACGGACTGAACAATGGAATCAGCATTATCAATTAACGCTCTGTGCATATTTAGTGTATCATAGTCCCAGCTCCCATCTTCTCTCACATAAGGATTGAAGAACTCGTCAAGGCGAGCGTTTTTCTCAGAGAGTTGACCTTTGTAATTTTCATTCATTCCGAACGTAAAACTCTTTCCGTTACCGAGATCAAACTCGATACCTTCGAGAGCGTCAAGCTCAGACTTCATGTTATTAACCCAGTCTTCAGTCAAGATGTCTTCAAAGTCCTCAGACTCTTCTTGCTTACGCTCAGGAGCTTGATAACGTGATCGAAGGTTATCAATTTCTTGACGAGCGTTAGTAGCGTCAATCTTAACTTGCAGTTGCGAAAGCTGAACCTCTTCCTCTGAATATACTTCGGGGTTAAGCTTATACTTACCAGAAGTTAACGTTTGAATTTCTTCCTGAGACAAATTGGGATATTGTGTTGCAAGATGTACTTGCACCGCAGTCATGTCATCCATTTCGGAGGGGTTTAACTGCTGGTAAATAAACCAGTCTTGCGGATCTCGCCCAGTTTCTGAGACAAAATCCGCTATAGCCGAAATTCTTTCGTCAATTTCTTCGCGTTCTTCGAACTGCTGTTGCGCCTGAAGATCTTCAAAGGAAGCAATGTCTCTCCCAAGCCTTTCGCTAAGGAACTCAAACACTGCGCCTTCAACTTCTTCCGACACATATCCTTGTTGAACCTCTTGCTGATCAGGCTGAGGTTCATTATAGGTTTCTTCTTGTGGCTCTTGAGCAGCCTCTTGTGTAGGCTGTTCTTGAACTTGTGGTTGTTGCATTTCAGCTACCTGTTCGTCAGAAACAAAGCTAAATGATGGGCTTTCTTCGACGGGCTGCTGATCGATTGGTTGGGTATTTTCCTCCATTAGAATTTAATTTAAGTGCAAATATATAACTTATTTATTTCCTGTACTTTACAACTTTCTTGGCAATCTTTTTTGGTTGAGGGACAAACTGCTTTCCTTGCTTAGTTCCCTCTCTCTTTGCTCTAGTTGTTGCTGCATACTCTGCCGAGCTCAAAGCTTTTCTGGCTTTTTTAGGCAGGTAGCGTTCTCCAGTCTCACTTGATTTCTTGCCAGACTTTGTTCCCCAGTCCTGTTTGGTCCATTTAGACAGCTTGTTGCCACTAGACTTCTTGCCAGAGTATGTACCTCCAGCGTCTTTGTAATACTTTACGGCAAGCTGCATAGCACGAGCTGAGTGCTTTCCACCCATCTTTGCTTTTGCTCTTGCCTTAGCTGCGGCCCATTTAGCTGGGTCTCTTTTAGTCGCAACTTTAGCCATGATTAACTAGCTTGAACTTAGCTTCTTTTACGGCTCCAGGGTGAGGCTTATAATCACCCTTCATAAGAAAGTATCTACCTCGATCTTCCATCCAGTGAAAACCAGCGGGAGCAGGAACAGACTTTGTGTCAGAACTAACCTTGAGCTTACCGCCCTTGTTTTGTTTTACAGTATTCATTACCACTTGACTTTGTTAGCCCAGTAAGCTGCACTGCTTTTACCTTTGGCAATATTCTTTCTATGCCTGGCTTTAAACGACTTGCGTTTCGCCTTCATGCGAGCGCTCTCCCCAGCCTTTGGCTTACCCGCAGTGCTTGCCCCTCGCTCCCCGAAGCGAATAATCTTTACCTTTCCGCCTTCGCGTACCGCAACAATATGCGACTTTTTACCACTAGCAGACCGCTTGGGTTTGTTAAGCCCAGACAGACCAAATCGCTTAAGTTTCTTTTTTACGTCTTCAGCCATAAAGCAAAGATAATAAAAACAAAACTAGCCGTTACGGGGCGTCAAATTCAGGTTGGCTGAATAGAATTAAAGTGGGTCCATACCTTCGTATTCCTCTTCTGCTCTCCACTCTGGACCAGCGATAATTGGCTGGACCTCAGAAAGGGTGTACGCTATAGATCTAGTCTTTAACGATAATATTGTGCTGGGCATTGGAGTTGTGTACTCGCACAAACACTTTAACCCATCTAGACTTTTTCTAATTGTCTCAGATGAGTCATCTTTAATTTGAGTAAAATCAACAGAGGCAAGTTCTGAGGTATTAAACGTCAAGTACTTAGTGGCCATAACTGGTTTTTTGAACGTTGTAATTATTTAATATTTCAGCCGCTGTAAGCTTATCCGTGTAAATACGGACATCACCCATGTGGGATTGACCATAATAACTCTGTAGTCGGCTACCCCTATATACTTTTGTCATGTAGTTTATACCTACGTTAAGTGGTGTGTTTTGGTTAGCCCAAGGCGGCTCATTAGAGAAGGTAAACGATGTGGTTGCGGTTCCCACAGCTGTCCCATTTATATATCCTGTAATAAGGGTTCTACTGTTAACCAACTCAAATGTAGCGGACATATAAACCCAATCGCTTCCGTTTACGGTAGGAAAGTCAACATCTCTTTTGACCCACTGATAATACCCGCCATGCTTTGAGTAGAACTGATGATAAGTTATTTCGTTGTTGTTTCTTTTGTCCAACATAAGTCTTAACCAATCAACAGGGCTGTTATCATCATTGATGGTGAGAATGCAAAGGTTGTTACCCCCATTAGAGGGGTACATCCAGGCTTCGATTGTTGCGGGCCAGGTTGTAGTGGATGGGAGTTGGGATGAGGAAAACGTTGCAAGTATCTTGTCGTTAACGCCGTCCGAATAAAAAGATCCATCGCTTCTAAGGCTAGTCACAACCGAAGCTCCGTTTGACATTACAGCGCCAACAGAGCCTCCATTCTTGTCGTTTGCGGTACTCCCAGTAACGTCGTCAGGGCCGAACCAGCAAAATAGGTTGTCAGTAACTATAGTCGGTGTAGACGATGGCTTATCAGACCCATTAAATTTTGCTATATCCGCGTTAGCCACCCCAGAAAGTTTTGCTATATCCGCAAATGCTGTACCGTTTATTTTTTCAAACGCCATGATTAGAGGTCGATGTAATCCCCAGAAGGATTGAAGTACATAACGGTTGTAGTTACGGAATGACCCATAACCCTAGAAAATCCGCTAGTAGGAACAGTGTTGGTGATGGAAGCATTAGTAAGTAAAAAACACTGCGAACCTGCGGTCATTGTGATCCCTGGATTTACAAAACCTCGAAGTAAAAACCCAGAAGCCTCGGTAGAACCAAGAGCCATACCGACTAAAGCCTTGTTTCCAGCCTCGGCGGAGCTAGTAGCAAAAGCCCATGCAGTGCCTGTATAGTAGTAAACCCTTCCTGCTGTGGTGGCGCCTGCACCGCCTGTATCGAAGTAGGTAACCACTGCGCCATCTCCGTGATCCCCTACGGAGCTAAGACTAACGTTTGTCTCTAGAATCTGATCCATAGTGGCTGGACCACAACTGAACTGTAAAGCCCCCGCATCGACAGACGATCCATTTAAAACTGTTTTTTCGGTACTGTTTCCAACCTCAGTGTTATCGCTTCCATTGCACTTTATAAGGGCTCTAGTGCCTGACCCGATAGTTGCCGTCCCATTAAGAGACTTGTTGTTGGTAGAGAGGGTGATTAAGTCGCTGCATGCAATCCTTCCTGTAACAGTCAGGATGTTACTTGAGAAAGTTACGTTTGACTCTGCGTCTATATTGCTGCTGCTGTCTCCAGCCACTAACATTTCCCCCTGAGCAGAGTAGCTGTCTATGCTTACGCCACCACCTCCAGACGGCGTATCGATCCAAGATAGATCACCAGTAGCGTTAGCCTCAAGAATTTTGTTTGCAGCGCCTGGTGCAGCATTGGGGAAGGTAATAGTGTAGCTGGCAGAAATTTCAGACTTAGGCTTTAAATCTAAGTATTGACCGTTATCACCATCGCTCAACCTAATCCCGTTTGCTGACCTAGCATCAAACACTCCGTTAGCGTTGTCGAACTGGTGACTCACGCTATTAGAAGAATTTGAAAACTGCACTATACCATCTTTAAATGCTATGCGATTGGTATTGCCGTTTAAATTGTATACTCTATTCGTGCTAGACGGCTGAGTAAGGTCAGCGGTAGCCAGATTATTAGCTACCGCATCACCCTCTACTAATATTTTATTCCAACCCGCCATTTAAGTTTAAGTCTTCTTTAATTCTGGCTCTTTTTTATCCTGAATGCTTTGAAGTCTTCCAAACTCTTTTTCAAGTTTGTCCAATAGCTTCACTACAGTGTGAGCATCGGAAGCCTTAATGCTTGCTGACTTCGCTACCTCATGTAAGAAGTAGACTTCATTGATTTCTAATTTCATTTGAATTGAATTTAAGGTTTGAAATTATTTAGCCTTCAGTTGATTCTGAAGTTTGTTTACTACGTCTGCCAGCAAAAGTACGTCTTTTCCTTCAAAAGTACCATCATGAAGGCACTTTAAGATAAACGAAAGCTCTTGCTGGGTCAGGGTGTCAGTGGTAAACCCGCCGACATCCCTGCCCTTACCAAGAATTCCCATATTAAGCCCAGATGTAGATATCTGAATTGCTCGAATTGATATACAAGTTTCCGATCTGCTCCAAAGACGCTGTAGCGTTTGCATCATCTCCAGCCGCTGTATGCACTGTAGAAACCCAAGCATCAGGAGAGAATCCACCACCAGCAACAGAGGCGTCGCCGCCCGCGTAGTCAACACCAAAACGTCCAGACTCTTGCGACTGATCCCATCCAAACACCTTATTGGCAAGACCAGTGAAAACGATACCAGCATCTACGTTGGTAGTGCCACCGCTATTCAAGGAAATAAACGTATCCTCGACCAATAGGTTGGTGGTGTCTAGGGTAGTAGTACTACCATTAACGGTCAAGTCACCAGTTACAATTACGTTGTTGTCGAAAGTAGCCACGCCAGTCACATCAAGAGTGCCCTCAATGTCTGGATTTGGGGTTAACTTGAGGACACCATTCTGAGAGGCCAGGTTTGCACCAGTAACACCAGAAACAAGGTCAGCAATGCTTTCTTTTCTTGTGGTTCCTGTTGCGCCACCATCAAGAAATACAAAGTAATCAGCGGCCACATCGACTACCGCTTCCTGAGCTTCTTGAAGATCCAGGTTGAAAGTAATCGTCTCGGCGCCTGATTGGTTGGTGGTAAAGTCGCCACCTCCAGATAAACCAGTACCAGCAGCAAGCGTAATAGTAGCGTCGTTTGCAGACGCTGTATTTGCAACCCACGTAAAGCCCGAACTTGCATCATCGTAACTAAGGATGTAATTATCAGTTGGAGCGTTTGTGACCTTAAGATTGGCCTCATCAATGATGTCGTTGGCTACCGTAGCGCTAAGAGCTACGTTACCTGTTCCATCAAAGGAAACAGCTGATGCTGTTACCTCTCCAGTGATAGAAAAATCTCGTGCGGTTGCTAGGGCTGTTGCCGTTGCCGCGTTTTCAGCAATGTTGTCCGCAGAGGATTCAACTATTACTTTTCTCCATTCTGCCATAATCTGTTATTTTTTTTGTAAATATTTTGAGCAAATATACAACGTTTTTATTAGCTTACTCCGAAGTACAGGTTATCATCCGTGTCGGCATACATTCCCCCCTCAAAAGCAGTAGGAGGTGAAGCTGGGTCAAACCGCTTAAACTCTACAAGCCCGTCTAGGTTTATGTGGCCTGTTCCAGTAGGGGTAAACTGGATATCAGCACCACTATTTGAGTTGGTAATGCTGTGAGTGGCGGCACCGTCATACACATCGAGATCACCACCAAGCTGAGGTGTTAGGTCATCAACCGTATTGTCTAAACCAGAACCAACCTCAGACCAGTCGTTTGGGTCATTCCATGTGCCTCCTTGGAACACGTAAGCTGTTAACGTGGTCGTACCAACAATGGCTAGGTATCCGTCTGTCTGAAGCGCATTAGCAAGGTTGTTTCTATCGCCAGTGGTGTCAAAGAAACCAAAGCCCACAATCTGATTGCCCGTTGCGTTTACAATAGGTGCGTTAGGATTGTTGTGCGATACTGGTCCTGGAAAAATTGGCATTAGAAGTCTACTTTAACGGTTTGATTGACAGCAAAAGCATCATCATATGTGCTTCTGTAAAAGCGATATGTTGTTGTTACGCCATATGGGTTCGTGAGATCGAACGTGACTGGTGACTCAAAGTCGCTTAGCACGTTAGTAGAACCGTCAAGTAGAATTTGATTTGGTGCTCCCCAGGCGTCAGGGTATGCAATCCAGGTGTAATTAAGCTGCGTGTCCATGCCAGAGTCGGCAATAGTAGTAAAGTCCCCTTGAGCAATTAAGTCGTTGAAAGGAGCCGTGAGAGAATCCCACAACGTATCAGCCTCAGTATCATTAGTGATGGATTGGGTTGTGCTAGATCCGACCCGCACCCTAAAGTACCACCTGTATGTTTGAGTACCACTAGAGATAGTTTCGTTACCACTACCTCCATTATCGATAGCCGTCACCTTGTAGGTCCTGGTAGACTGAGAGGTAAGATCTCTTTCAATGGTGGTTGCCAGTGTCTTTGCGGCGTTGTCGTCTGCGAAGCCACTCTCAACTGCGGCGTTGTTTTCTAAAAATGCAACCGACGTGTCTCCAGTCTGGGTGTTATCTACAATGTTGTAGTCAAACCCCTGAATCCTAACACCTTGCCCAACCTCTACGGTTTCGCCATTCGTGTCATTAGCAAACGAACCGTAGGTGCCATTTGGATTCTGAAGCGCCCTGCTAATATTAGTAAGGCTAATGCTCGTAATGTTGTATTTCTCAAGCATGTCTCTGAGGACAGCTTCAAGTGACGTCCCAGCGGTTATAGGAGACGTCATGTGGCTGAATGCAGCATCTGTATTAGATATTGTGATTGCATTCTCAAGAGTGGAATCTACATCACCAAAAGAAAGCGCACCGCTACCGTCAGTAACCAAGGCTTGACCGTTGGTTCCGTCAGCGATAGGCAGAGTGTATGGAGATACCTGACCCGTAGTGCCGCCAATGAAGAACTTACCGCTTGCTAGATTCGGTATGTCGTTTGACCTACCGATAGCAGAAACCTTCATTTTCTGGATGTTGGTTCCATTGGTTTGAAGCACAATGCCTACGTTCTGAATAAGATCTGTAGAGGCAGAGGGCTTTGTTGCTGTGAGACCACCCGTACCGTTAACGTATACTATATCCCCTACAGAAACACCAGTAAGCCCCGTAATAGTTTTATTAAACAGGCCAGCCACAATCGCTTCACCATTTGCTCCGTCTAAAGTTTCTTCGAGCAGAACACCAACAACTGGCATTTTAGCGGAGTCATTAGCGCACGCAGCGCCGACTAGGATGCTTGCTCCAGAAATACCTTTAGCATACAAAGGCGTACCAGCGGAAAGAGTGCTCCCCTCGTTGTTCTGAATCTGAAGGTATACAGCCTCTACATAGTCCCACGCAGTATCGTAGTCAGTTCCACTCTGCTTAACGATGACCTGACGCTCAACACCACCTGTAGGTACACCTTGCCCAGCAGGACCTGTAGCTCCTGTATTTCCTGTGGCACCCGTAGGGCCTGTAGGACCTGTTGGTCCAGCAGGTCCAGCGCCGATAGCACCAGCTACTGAGATATTATTTTCAGCAACAGAAGTCAGGGAAACCACTTTGGTCTCCGCAGAACTTACGATGGATACTCTTATTGTTCCTCCGCTAGAGCTTGATACAGCTATACTTGATGGTTGGTCTACACTTATCGGCATTGTTCATCGTTAAGCTGTTATTGAAACATCTTCGTTAACTTTAAGTGTACCGTAAATTAAAGTGCTGACTGTAGGGCCTGTAGCTCCGTCATATGCTTGTTGTTCAATGTCGTACACATACAAACCAGAAGGGATGCCCTTCATTGTGGCAGAATCGAACGAAAAGTCAACATACGTTTGAGTAGTTGGATCAACGGAATTAACCGTTGTCGCAAGAGTAATGTCGGCGGCAGTCGCCGAGTCGTTTAGGTCAGAATCCCTAACCTGCATCAAGAAAATGTCATCCGCAGTAAAGGCAGCAGCGCCCGATGAGGTGGTTAGCGTCAACCTAAGATCGAACGTGTCACCTCTTTTGCAGATGATGTCAACCCTTTGTGAGGTGTCTAAGTTTATAGTTGTTGCCATTTTTATAGTCCTAACATTTGTGATAAATCCTCGCCTTGAGGTGGTTGTGGAGGCATCTGCATTTGGTCTTGATCGCCTTGACGTTGTGCAATAAGCTTGCTTTGCTCGACTGCTTGCTTTTCTACCCTGTCGTCTTTTCTGTCTTCTTTCAAAACCTCAAGCTTTTCTTTGAATTCTTGATCATCAGATCTAACACCAAGAAGCGCCTGAGCTTTAATCATTTCGATCTCCTTTCTGAATCCATGCTTTACTTCTTCTAGCTTAGAGTCTAACTGCATTTTAAGTTGCATTTCTTGCGATTTGAGCTGAGCCTCCATTTGCATCTCTTGCTGTCTAGCCTGAGAAGCAGCTTGTGCTGATTGCTGTTGAATCTGAGCTTGCTGCTGAGAGTTCTGCATAGCAATTTGCTGGTTTGATGCAATCCTCTTTTTTCTTCTTACAACCAGTAAACGCTCAGCCTGATTCAAGTCTTTAAGCTGCCTAATAGCGATAGCATCCTCTAGGTCGATTTCCTTTTGACTAAGAGCAATCTGAATATTCTGCTCCAGGTACTCTCTCTCTGCCTCCTCCATCTCTTTAACCACCCTTACACCAAAGTTGTACATAGGAAGGTCTTTGAATGAATTAAGAACCTTCATATTTGTTTTACCAACGGCGTTTTCATAAATGCGGTAAAGAATAGACTCAGGGTGAATAACCTGAAGGCACTTAACGATGTCAGTGCAAACCTTCTTGTACAAAACCATAGAAGAGTTTGTGATGTCATAAATCGCATTGTTAGCCGCCGCAATAGCTTGTTGACGGACACCAACAAGAGCGTCTGTCTTTGGGGATGACGCATCCATTACCTCGTTGATTCCCGTAGCGTCACGGATCATCCTGAGGTAGTGATTATACAGTCCAATCAATTCGTTTACATTCCGAATGCTATTTCCTATTTCTCTAATTGGAGGGTTCTGAAATCCTCCCTCTGGGTTCTTACTCCTGTAGTAAAATACACCAGTCTGCTCGTAGATATCGTGGAGATCAAGCGGTTGAAGTTCACCACCCTTACCTAGTTGAACATTTTCTAAGCCTTCAATATCAATGATAATACCATCAGGCTTAGCTTTTGCCACTGCCTGCTGAAGCTTAAGATGCGTAAGCTGAAGCTGGTCGGCAAAACCAATACAGCTATCAACCAGAGACTTCGGCATCATATCTAAAATGTTTGTAGCGCAAACAGAGTACGATAGATTGGCCTTGCTTATATCGTATACATTCTTGGGAACGTTTGTCTTCTTTCCGTAATTAAAGATGTAATCAGTTCCTAGGATATAACAACCGCCGTAGACAGTTGCATTCTCAAACTTAGTGACCTCTCTGTTAAATACAGAATTTTTTGGGGCTTTGTAATTTTCGCCCTTGGGGTAAAACCCAACGTTTCCGTATTGACTCTCTTTAGATTCGTAGTATTCACTGTCTACAGACGTGAATTCAAAATCTAAAACTTCAATCATGTACTCATCGTAACCGAAGCTAGATATGTTGTTCACTCTGTCGTAAGAAGACTGAGTGAGCTTTGACGCATCATACCCATATTTTTTCTGCGCCTTTTGAGCAATCCGCTTGAAATCCTCCTCGCTAAACTGATCGCCAGCCATTCTCTTTAGCTCTTGAATGGGTACGTACCTTACATGTCCAGCATAAACCAAGTCGTTAAAGCCAGGGTCTTCCGTAAAGCTATGAACAAAGTTTACTGGATCGATGTAAGAAGTGTGGATACCGTAGTTAGGGTCATTATCCCTTTTCACTACAGAAAGCCCAAGGACAGTCAAGTCATTTACACACCTTCTAAGAATGGAATCATTGAAGTCATTCCACTCTAAAGTAAGATTTGTTGCTATCTGAGCTGCAATCTCTGAGTTAGACTTAATATTGTTTTCAATAAATATCTCAGCCTCTTCAAGGGTTTCTGGAATATCTTTTTGTGGGCCCGCAACTTGAACCCCAAGATTCTGCTCAATACTTTTTAGTGATTCTTTTGACTTTACTGACAACTCGATCTTCTTTCTTTTTAAGTCTTTCTCAGAAGAAGATATCGGGTCAATTGCCTCAAGATTAGGGTATGGAGAAGAAGACAGAATCTTGTTTACAACGATCCTGACGAATTTAGGGAGGATAGGAACTGGAGTGAAATCCAGGTTAAGCATGCTTCCATCGCCGTTATTAGGATCAAGGGAACTAAGAAGAGACCGATAAATAGCGGTGTCTTGCGTGCCGTTTGCGTAACGTCTGTTTTTTTCGAAGGTTTTCTTCCTGTTGCCGTATACGGAATTTTGCTGATCTATCTTTCCCCACTGCCGATAAATCGACTTAGCGTATTTCAGACCATACTCCTTGCCCTGCTTCACCTCAGAAGAAGCCAGTGGATCTGGGAAGCTGGAAGAATTTTTGTTTGTACTGTGCATCTGCAATGAGTGGAGTAATTTAACTCAATGCAAATATAGTAAAACTAGGAGTGCCAAGCTTTTGGCTTGTAGGTTCTAAAAAACTTCCTGTTATCAAAGGAGGTGCGGGGCTTTTCCTTCTTGGATTTTTGAGCTGCAAGCAAAGCTAAACCAGAGCTAATAGTCAAGTCAAACTTAGTTCTTTTGTCTATTTTGTACCCAATCCAGTCTTCAAGCGTTCTGTTAAACATCATTTTCCCCATTTCACCTTCTTCGGGGTTAATGCCAACGTGATCGTGTATGTAAGCTTCAATAGCGTGAGCGTGGGCCTGAATTACATCTTGAGAATTGGATGGAATTCCCTTTGTTCTTACATTAGAATTAGAGCTGTTGTTTCTAAGGTGGCTTGGTCTATCCATCAAATACCCGTCATAACCCCTTGATTCAAAGTACCTTGCAATACCATACTTATTGTTTTCTATTAGTATTGGATAACCATAGAAAAAAGCACACATAAGAACGTCTTCGTAAAAGATGCTAGCTAAGTCTGGGCGGGAAGCGTACTCCACAACAAACGTATTCCCTGGTACATCCATGTTGAACTTATTGTACATGTGCAATGCACCCTTCGATCCCCTGCCGTCTACCGTAGCGTCTAAGTCATAGGAGTCAACTCCACCCACACCGATGTGTCCGTTTGGAGCCACTTTCTTGCCCCTGTCTTCTGCCTTGATGTTTCTTAAATGCTTTGGAGCAAGCCAAGCAACACGGAATCTTCCGTTCGGGTCTGGAGAAAAGACAACCTCTTCGTCTTTGGTTCTCCATACAAAATTACCTTGAACTATTGGGCTAGGGTATAGGCTGTCATTGTGCTCAATTTGCTGATAGATCTTACCAATATTAAACAAACTGCCTTCGATGCTATCCCTGAAAGCCTCATCTTCAGTGAATGGGAACTGACGAATAATTTCGTTTAGTTCTGACGGGTCATCTTTAAATGAATGTCTTTCGTTTTTAAGATAGGTTTTACTACCCTGATCAATAGCTTCGCCGTCAATACCTATTACGTCACCATGTATGTGTACGCTTTGGGAAGGGTCATCAACCACTGGGTTTCCATACTTGTCGAAAAAACCCTCAAGAGCGTCGTAGGCTGGAATGAATACTCTATATAGACCTGATCTTGTACGTCCATTATTGTTTCTTTCGTTTGGGTCGGAATCAGCCCATAAATCCCTGTACTCTTTGCCGCCCTTACCCATTGGGTTGACAGTGCTGCCAACTAGAGCTTTTCCAACAACTCTTTTACCTACAATAAGGCAAGTTCTTTCGATTCTCCAAGCCTCACGGATATCTGCTGGTTTCTCCCATTTTCCAGCCTCATCCAGATACAACATATGCAGCTTTTCGCCGTCGTATGCATTATTCGTAGTGTTTTTCCAGTTTATTACTGTATTCAGCGCATCTCCTCGGTTTGAGGTTTTGTTATTTTTAGTAATTCTCTTCGAAGGCTCTCTGAAAGCGAGCTCCATACGGGGATTTGTAGTACCATCCTGAATTGGCTTGAAGAAGAACGGGTAGCCGCGAAAGATCGCAACCACTTTCTTCATAAAGATGTTTTCCTGAGAGTCCTTACCAGTCTTTGACTGAATACCCAAAAGCTTCTCTTTAACTTGACTAGCTTCGTCCACAAGAACAGAAGAGCATATATTAGTGTAGCCAGAACGACGACACTTAGTATATAGCTGACCGAAACAACGATGATCAGCTTCGCACGCAGCCATGTGGAGAAAGATTTCTTTCTGGAAAGCAAGGTATGATGGATATCCGATATCAATTTTAGACCATTGTAGAAACATATAATGTCTCCCTGTAATATACGTAGGTTCCCCATTATTGTAAAACCAAACACCGTCACGCCTACGCTGAAACTCTTGTTCGATGTAAGAATGAAACTTTTTTCGAAACTCGGCAGGCTTTTCGAGCCACTCATCCATACTGCGAATCCTTTGCAGTTCTTCGGGCATAGGAATGCGTTGCCACATCTGCATTGCCTTTGGCTTGTCATGGAAGAGAATCTCCGATCGTTTTGGTTTTTTCGGTAGTACAGCGAGTAACCCGTGGAGCTCGATAACCTCTCCCTCTGTACCGTTAGGGTCGATCTTAATCCCCTTAGTTTCATATCCTTTTATGTCTATTACGTTGGACATCAGTAGCTCTGTCCGTGCCTTGTCATTCTACCTAACGAAGGTACTCCTTTTTTAGGGTTCTTCAGCTCCATTTGATCACCGCAATCACACTGACCTTCAGGATAATAGACATCCCCGTTTCTAAATTTCATACTTAAAGTCTGAACCGACTTTTCAGTCTTACATTTTTTGCAAATTAGATCTGGCATTTAAATTCTATTTAAGATTTCTTCAAAGATATGAGGTATATCTTGATATTGAGTTTCCTGGTCCCAGATGGTTGTTCCTTCTGGAGGATCAACATATTCAAGGTATCCCTCTTGGTGGGCCATAGAAAGAATTCTATAGCTCATTTTTTTCGCTATACAGCCTACGTAAATATCAGTTGGATTTTTAGGTGACCCTAGGACCATTTTATTCCATCCGTTAAGCTCAAACGGAACAAATAAAACCCCAGCGCCAGGAATATCTAAAGGCCCTGTATATACGCTATCTCTAAGGCAGTGAGATAAATTGCGTATTCTGTTGTTTTTTACAATTTTTCCGTGGTGAGACAGCATGCAGGCTCCTTCCTTCTCGTATCTTTTTAAGAAGTCTGAGACATACGTTTGCGGGTATATGAGGTCGTCATCACACGAAATCAGATGGCCGTCAATCTCTGGCAGCTTTGTGTATCTACCAACAGCCCCTATGTTTTCACCTACATGAACAACTTCTAACCAGTCCTCCTTTAATTCTTCTGGAATGTCATTAAACCCATTAAGGCATAGGTATAGTTTTTCGACCTGATCTTTCAAGGACATCACGCACGACAAAGACCGAGGGTATCTGTCTGGCATCATGCACATAGTTCCGTAAACGTTCATTTTATTCAATTAGTACACCCGACAGGACTCGAACCTGTGACCGTCTGCTTAGAAGGCAGATGCTCTATCCAGCTGAGCTACGGGTGCATATATTTATCTTTAAGTAACCCGCTGTATTGTTTTGATTATCAAAGTTATAGTCATCCCAGTATATCAATCCACTGGCGTTATTTTGAGAAACGCTCGGCGAATCCGCCTGAGTAGTCTTTTTCTTGTTTGATTTCTCCATTACTTCTAAGGTCTTTAACCATTTGTTCTAATCTCTGGCGCTCTACCAGAAGTTCTTTGCAGTCAATAGCTGTCTGCTTTATGGATTGAAGTTCAGCTTTCCTAGAGGAGCCACCAGCTTCAGGATCAACGGGCTTTTTAACCTCTTCAATCATGTTGTCAATAGCAACCTCCATGCTGTTCATAAGCCTTTCGGCGGCGCTTATTGTAGTAAACTTTTTACTTCTCGACATACATTAAGTCTTCTGCGCGGGTTCTATAGTACTCAGTCCCATCAATGGTGATGCGATAATCCATGTTTTTAGCAAATCCTACCACGTCGCCAACTTTTAACCCTAGTTCTTCTACCCAAGGCGGCGTAAAAGAGACCTTCCCTTTTGTGACAGGGTTCTCCTTAAGTTTAACAACATCGATAATAGAAGACTGTTGCTCCTCGTCAACCTCCACTCCTTCGAGAAGAGCCCAGCCCGCAAGCGGATGTATGTCCCCAGTCTTTGCAGACTTGTAAGCAATAGCCTGATTATTAATGGTATGATTAGGATCGTACCGTACAAGATAGTTATCATCCTCTCCAGTAAGAGGCTGACCATCGTTAATAACAACAAGATGATGGAAATAAAGCGTGTCCCCAACTTCCACCCCTGTATCGTACTTAAAAGGCGTCGCCACCACGGGGCCTTCTGTAGTTCTGTTTTTGAATTCATTGAATTTAGCATCTATGTAGAGTTCTAAACCGCCGTCGGTCGTGATCGTGTCGTTAACAAGCTTTTTTAGCTCGACAACAAACAAATCAAATGTTCTCATTAATTAAAAGTTTAAATCAAATTCAAGCATGCAGGGCATCTCATCGATGGATTTCCAAAGGAGCGTGCCTTCATCGTTTTCAATATATACAAGGTATCGCTTTTTACCAAATTTGTGAAGGTGATGATCATCCTCTAAGATTGCAGACACCTCGCCTTTTCCTGCTCGCATTCCAATGTAGTAAGCCATGCCGTCTTTAGGCTCCTTGCCTACTACAATTTTTCTAATAAGTCCTTCCATTTTAGTTTAGGGATATACCTAAATCACCAAGGAGATCGTCTAATGAATCGCTTTCCTGAAAGGCTCCGTCCATGACCTGCATTAACGTTTCTAGCTCAGACCTACTTTCTAGATTGAAGCTATACATTGTTTTCATTTCTGCGCTCTCATCACCCTCTTCCATAGCATCAAAGTCTATAACGCCTACTACTATAGAGGCTAGGGTGCGATCTTTCATTTCAAACTCCTCGATTGTCTCCTCCATCTTTTTGACGAGAGAGTACATTTCGGCAAAGAAGAGGGTGTCTTTAGGGTTCATGATGTAAATTTGTTTAAGTCAAATATACGAAACAATTAGGATGCCCAAGTCAACGGTCAAAAAAACAAAGTTATTTAGAGAGGTGTCAAAACTATCAGGTAAGTACGTAAAGAGCAACCACCTAAAAAACTTACGCAGCGCAACAGACAGCTTCCTGGATAGCAACCCAGACCTTACCAGGTCGTATCTTAACTTACTATTGTTCTTATACGATCTAGAGTTCTTTACTATATCTTGGGTGGCTGAGAATTATGGTATGTACAAAAAGAACCTAGCCGACAGGATGATATACCCGCTGGTTGCTTCTGGCTACCTATACAAGCACTTCGATAAGCTTACGCCTTCTCAGACGCTAGAGGATCATCTATTCCGTGATGAAACAAAATATAACTACAGAGTTCGCTATGCGATGTCGCAGAAAGGTAGGCTAGCGGTGCAGCGTTTTTACAGTCTGTTAAAGTAGCCATCCTCTAGCATTTTTAGCTCTTCGAATTTTTCAAAGATCTCATCTCTACTGTAGTGCTGAGGATACGTTCCAGTCTCGTATCTTTTAAAAGGATGAATGTCGATGTCAGACTTGACGTCTATGCAGTCTAGTGGATCAGATTCTAGTGGCTCAAAAGACTCTTTCCCCCACCTGCTTACAATGGTGTGATTCATGCTGCCGTCGAAGTCATTGCGGCCTTCTTTGTTTTTGGTTTTTTGAAAAACGGTAGAGAAATTTACAGTCTTTGCTAGTGTATACCTGTAAAAGAACTGACCACAAGAACATAAATGAAAGCTTCTTCTAGTCCACGCCATTGTCTTCTGGTTCTCTTTGTTTAGATCAACGATCGTAAAGTTTTTAGACCCAAAGGAAACTACGGCTTGCCCGTTTACTTTTTCTAAGGCTTTATCCCAGAAATCATCGGAGTTTACGTTGTTACTGCCAAGCCAGCATATGTAGCTGGTTTCTTTCTTCATGGCTTCTTTCCAAGCAAACTCAAACTTCTTCGAAAGGTCCGCATTACCGTGTTCCAGATGCTCTAACCCAAGGCTTTCGCAATACTCAGCTTGTTCTGGCTCGTTGCCTATTACAATACCGCAACATTCGTGGCCCGCTTCGGTAAACTTTTTTATAACCTTAGCCATGTGCCACATAGACATCCTGGTTAGTTCAGGACGCCTGTAATACACCATAAAAAAACAAACAGACTTCTTATCTGCCTTGTCCACGATAAGATTTTTTATAGTTTTTACTGCGCTTATTGATCGACGTCTTAGTCTTAGCGTGAACTCCTGGTCGGCTAACCTTGTTGGCCGCTGGAGCATAGTTGTTTACTTGCTTCGCCATTACATATTCTTATAATAGACTCCTTTTTCGTCTCGGTGAGCGCTCTTAATCTGTTTTCTATTCTTGCCTGTTTCTTTGTACGAGACGTGGATCCAATCTGGCTCTTCTTCATCCCCAAACTCCCATATCATCTGGTCCCACTCAAGGTTATCTTTGATATAGTTAAAGAGCTCTTTGTTTGTAACCCCGCCGCACATATGCGCGTCTATGTCGAGCGCCTCTCCAATCATATGCTGAGAGTATTTACTTCCCCCGATAGCTGTATTTAATGCTTTACATCTATAACCAGAGGTTACTCCGATAGGTATACCGAAGTGATCTCGCATAGGTTGAAACACGTTCTGAGCAATAGCTATCAGGTTGTTTATCTCCCACTGATCAGGCTCGTTTTTTATTCCGAGGCGGGTCGCTGTGTCTGACCTTAGAGCCTCCTTTAGTGTTAGGTTTTTGCTTAACTTCATTTCGATTTGCGACCCAAGATGGGTCAATTCTTTTAATTCTTGGGTTAAAGTAGTTTTTACTTCCCAACTAGAAACTTGCTCGTGTGGTGCGATGAGACGGTCTTACACCTTTAAGGTCATACTTGTCGGTAAGTTTAGTTTGCTTAGCCTGATTGAGTTTTCTCATCAATAGATTGACCTTGCTTTCTTTTTCTGGGTTTCCAAACCAAAAGGCATGATCTTCTAGGTAGTCTTTTCTTCCCTTCAGTCTATGAAGTTTATTTGCTTTTTGTTGCTGAATCATAGAGGCAAGCGCTTCAAGCCTATCAGACAATGTTTTTGGTATGTCTGCATCCCTCACGTTTTGCTTATAAGCCTTATCGGGGTTAGCACCAGCATCTCGGTTGCTTTCTCTTACCGCAGGGTTAGCCAGCCAGTCATCTCCTCCTGCACCACCAGCTCTAGCCGCATCAGCTGATTGTTTGGCGGCGTCCTTGTCTTTAGCCGAGGTAAAACCCATCTGTAAGGCATTGTCTAGGTTCCCGTATTTTTCTGGGTTTCTAAGTTGCCTTCGAGCAATTCTATCGGCCTCTTTAGGCGCACGCCTTTCAGCGGATGACTTTAAAAGGTTATAAAGCGATATGTAGCGTCTATTTGGCATTATCTCTTGACTGGTCTCATACCCCCTCCTGGCATCTGACCCATTCCTTTGCTTTGAGTGAGTTTTTCAAGAAGGTCTTCCATTCTGGAGGCTCCAGGTCCGCCTTGAGTATCTCTAGCAAATTCTCTGTTCTCTTCTCTTAGCATCTCGCTCTCCATCTCTCCAGCATCCAAGGCGTATGTGCCGTCACCGAGTGGATAGATTCTGTAATCGAGATCTTCGATTCGTCCTTCTTGGTCTGGATTGCCGTAGCTTTCCCAATCACCAAAGACTGGTGCTACCTCTCCATCTGGGAGTTCCATTTCTACAAACTGGTTCCCGTCTTGGGTTTGTTGGATCGGTGTAACAGCGTACTGTCCAGCAATCTTAATTGACTCTTTAGGCTGGTCGCCTTGTGGTTGTCCGCCTTGTGGTTGTCCGCCGTTCATCATATTGTTCATCATATTGCAAATATATAAAAATTACTCCGAGGGTTGTT
>Ga0209194_1000232_pt1 | contig 49023 bp, 37 predicted proteins | sample COGITO_mtgs_1004_FD_184787 | JGI IMG/M metagenome (GOLD analysis project Ga0209194, IMG submission 184787) | Pelagic marine microbial communities from North Sea - COGITO_mtgs_100413 (SPAdes) (version 2) | ecosystem: Environmental > Aquatic > Marine > Epipelagic ... | reverse complement strand
AGAGAATTCTGTCGTATTCGCGGCTTTCTATCAACGGTGCGCAAGCAGGGCCTGGATGTCCTGGAGACACTCGTCGACCTCTTTTCTGGCAACACGCCTTCGATACTCCCTCAGCCTGAGTAGTTACGGTTGAACAGGATAGGACAACAGCTCGCAGATATTTATTTCGTAGCTTTCTCCACAGGCTCGTTCTTTTTAGTCAACAGTTCCTAGCTCGTCAGTTCCTAGCTCGTCACTCACCTTTTAGAATAAGAACAGGACAGTGTGCCTGACGGACAACGCGTTCAGCAACTGACCCAATCAGAAAACGATTGAGGGGTCGTTGGTTGCGAGAAGGCATAACAATGAGATCTGCTTTGACAGCTTCGGCATATTCTGCAATTTTGGTTCCCGGATCGCCCATTGCGATTTCAACGTGCGCGACGCCGTAGCCTAGCTCGTAAATCTTTTTGCGCAGGAAGCTGCGAACTTTTTGTTTGCGTTCGTCATCGCTGATGGTATTCCACATTGCCGCAGGATCGGCAGGGTGCAGCGGAGCAAGTACGTGAATAAGCTTTAAGTTTGAAGTATCTTCGACATATGCTTTGGCGATCGCGATCGCCTGATACGCCACCTCAGAAAAATCAAGCGGAACCAAAACAGATTCTTTTTTAAGCCAGCTCATTGCACTTTCTCCGCCTTTTCAGGCTACTTTTCAGACTATCTATTCAAACTATTTCAACGCAGGCTCTTTCACCGCCACAACTTCTTGCAGCATCTCACCCGATTTCAGCCGAGACATATAGATTTCTAGCTCGTTTGCGACTATTCCAGAGAGCAAGAAGCAGCCCAGCAGGTTAGGAATTGACATCGCCAAAAGCAAAATATCGCTGAACTCTAAAACAAGCTCAAGGTTGATAACGGTGCCAATAAATCCGCAGGCAAGAAAAAGAATCTTGTAAACGTTGACAGTGCGATCGCCAAACAGGTATGTCCAAGCCATTTGCCCGTAATAGCTCCAAGAGATCATGGTAGAGATGGCAAACAAAAAGCCAGCAACGGCAATCACGTAGGGAAACCAGCTAATAATAGTTTCAAACGAGGCAGCAGAGAGCCTAGCACCATCCAAATCGGCTGAGGCCGGATCTGCATACACGCCGGTCAGCACAATAACAATTGCTGTCATGTTGCAGATGAACATAGTGTCAATAAAAGGCTCTAGTAAAGCAACAATTCCTTCTCTAACCGGCTCATCGGTACGGGCCGCTGAGTGTGCGATCGCAGCCGAGCCAATGCCCGCTTCGTTAGAAAATACCGCCCGCTGAAAGCCGATTACAATCGCGCCTACCGCGCCCCCTGCCACTGCTTCTGGCACAAACGCTGAGCCGATAATCGTACCAATGGCCGCTGGAATATCGGTGAACTTTACCAGCATCACCCACAGGCAGGCCAGCGTATAAATAATCGCCATCAGCGGCACCAAAAAGCCAGCGACCGCACCAATTCTCTCGATTCCACCTAAGATAACAAGACCGACAACAGCGACCAAGATCAAGCCAAACAGCCAGCTAGCGTTCTCAAAAAATGGAATAACGTTGGCAACTGCCGCATAGGCCTGATTAGCCTGAAACATATTGCCTGCCCCCATCGTTGCGATCGCACAAAAAACCGCATACATCACGCCCAGGCCCTGCCCAAGCCCTCTCATCCCAATCGACGACAGCCCTCTCGACAGATAGTACATCGGGCCGCCGCCAACCGTACCATCAGGCTTAATCGTGCGATACTTTTGCCCCAGCGTGCACTCTGCAAACTTACTCGACATGCCCAAAAACCCGGCCACTGTCATCCAAAAGGCCGCGCCAGGGCCGCCTAAGCGAATTGCGATCGCTACCCCAGCAATGTTACCGATGCCCACCGTCCCCGAAAGCGCCGCTGCCAATGCCTGAAAGTGAGAGACATCGCCTTCATCATCCGGGTCATCATACTTGCCCTGCACCACTTCAATAGCATGCTTAAACCCCCGCAGATTAACAAACTTCATCCGCAGCGTAAAAAAGACCGCACCCATCACCAGCCAAAGCACAATAAAGGGAATCCCGTTTTCGCCCCCAATTTTAAAGTAAAAAACGAGATTGAGTACATCGATAATCTTTTGAAACACTGCTTCAAGCAGCCCACCCGATGCGGCATCAGCGGCGTCTGCTTGAGCCCAAGCGGCCTGAGGCACTAAAACAACAAAGGCAACCACAGCCAGAAGATAAGTCCATCCACCAAACTTAAACAATCTTCGTCTCATCATTACACCTGTATTTTTGCGTAGACCTGCGCTTATCAGACTGGTCGCCTGCACTCGCGATAGAAACAGTTTTTCTACAGCTTTAATTTCTGTACAGCTTTGTTTTTGCGCAATTATTTCTGCACACAGTTATTTCTGCGTACAACTATTTCTACATACATTTCTGTACATATTTCTGCGCAGCCGTGCCGCAGACGGTTATTTTTAAGACCATCAAACGCTTTCTATTTTGTTGTAGCTGCATATTCACGAAAAGACTGTGATGAAATATACGACTGCTTCTAGTACCTAAGTTTTACCCAAATCAACGGCAACATATTGTGATTTGAGTAGCGGCAGTAGACCATGAATCTAAGGCTTGATCAGGGTGTCAGCCTGATTGAGATAGCTCTCAATGAGTTGACTTAACGAAGAGTTGGCTTAACGAAGAGTTGGCTTAACGAAGAGTTGAATAGCTCTCCGGTCAGCAATTCCGAATTCAAAACCAATTAACGCCATTTCAGCCGATCGACCCTTCGGCAGGAACCAAATTTTAACGAGAAATCAGTGGTTTCGAGTGTCTGTAAGTTGGAATTCGTAATTGCTGCTCTCCGGTAGCAAGAATAGCATTCCGCTAGCGAGCAATATTCCGCTAACGAGCACCCATGATCGCGGCACTTCTCTACAAGATAACGAGCTCTATCTTTCAGCAACCTATCAGCCAAACTAGCCAGCCGGAACTAGCTAGCCGGAGCCAGCCGGATCGCGACTGCCTGCTGATGACGAGGCGCTGCTATGTCAAACGGAATAAGCTCTAGCATACATAGAGCGATATCCTAAATAGCGATAACCTCACGGGTATTAACGATGCGTATTCCTGCCGCGACTTACCGCTTACAGTTCACACCTGATTTTGGCTTTAACCAGGCCCGAGCAATCGTGGCATATTTGGCTCAGCTAGGGATTTCTGATATCTATGCGTCGCCAATTTTCGCGGCGCGTAGCGGTAGCCAGCATGGATATGACGTGGTTGATCAAAATCGGCTGAACCCTGAGCTAGGAACACCCGCAGAGTTTGAGGCGCTGATTGATGAGGTGCAAAAACAGGGATTGGGCTGGCTGCAAGATATTGTGCCAAACCACATGGCGTTTAGCCATCAAAACCCATACCTGATGGATGCGCTAGAGCATGGGCCTAGTTCCGCCTATAGCGATACGTTCGATATTGATTGGACGTCGTTTCACGAGGCGCTGAAGGGGCGGGTGCTAGCACCGATGCTAGGTTCAGACTACAAAGAGTGCTTGGCGGGGGGAGAGCTGCAGCTAGGATACGGAGAAAATGGGCTGACGGTAAACTATTACAGTTTGCAGCTACCGATTTGCTTGGGGGCTTATGCTGATTTCTTTGAGTATGATCTTGCTGAGCTAGAGAAGCAGATTGGCGATCGCGATCGCTACGCCGAATTCACGGGTTTGTTAAAAGCAATTGAAACAAAGGTTTTGCCGCTGTCGGGTGAGGCGCGATCGCTTGCAGCTAAAGACATCAAGCAACAGCTGTGGAAACTAGTTGAGTCTGTTGAGAAGATTCATGCATTTGTTGAGAAAAACTTAGCGACGTTTAATGGCGTTGCGGGCGAGGCTGAGAGTTTTGCCCGGCTAGATTCGCTGTTGGAGAAACAGTTTTATCGGCTCTCTCACTGGAAGGTCGCTTCAGAGATGCTGAACTATCGGCGCTTTTTTACTGTGAATGAGCTGATTTGTTTAAATGCGCAGCATCCGCATGTGTTTGACCAAACGCACGGACTAATTCGGCAGCTGGTGCAGGAAGGCAAGATAACGGGTCTGCGGGTAGACCATATTGATGGGCTCTACGATCCGCTGAAGTATTTAAAGCAGCTAACTGAAGAGACTGGCAGCGTCTATACCCTAGTTGAAAAGATTTTAGAGGCGGTGGAAAAGCTGCCGAATGACTGGCCGATTCAGGGAACATCGGGCTATGAGTTTTTGACCTATGTGAATCGGGTGTTTTGTCAGGCGGAAAGTAAGGCGGCGTTTAGTGAACTGTATGAGCGCTTTACTGGATTAGAAGATAGCTATGAGCCACTGTTTTTGGAGAAAAAGCGGTTGCTGGCTGAGTCGGAGCTAGTAGGTGATATTGATAATTTGGCGCATTTATTGGTTCAGGTGGCTGAGCAGATGGCTGAGCAGATGGGTGAGCGTCTCTCGGATGAGTCGCTTCGACTAGCGCTAAAGGAAATCATGATTGCGTTTCCGGTGTATCGCAGCTACATCAGTGAAGATGGACGCAGCGAGAAGGACGAGCACTATATTCAGGAGGCGATCGCAACGGTTCGAGAAACGGTTCAAGCGTCTAAAAAGGATGCTGAAAAAGAATCTAACTTTTCAGAAGCGCTGGCATTTATTGAAAACGTGCTGTTGTTAGAAGATATAGAGAGCCTATCTGACGAGGCGCGGTCGCACCGTTTACACTTCATTATGCGGATGCAGCAGTTCACTGGGCCGCTGATGGCTAAGGGAATAGAAGACACACTGTTCTATGTGTACAACAGATTTACGGGGCTAAATGAAGTGGGCGGTGCGCCGGGCGAATTTGGCCTGTCGGTGCAAGATTTTCACGCCTACAATCAGTATCAGCAAGCTCACTGGCCAAACAACTTAAACGCTAGTTCTACCCACGATACTAAGCGAAGTGAAGACGTGCGATCGCGCCTTAGCGTCCTTTCCGAGCTGCCGAAAGAGTGGAAGGCACAGGTAACCGCTTGGCAAGAGATGAATGCAGATAAAAAGCAAACCGATCAGCCACAGCCGATTCCCACCGCTAACGACGAATATTTTTTGTATCAGACGTTAGTGGGCGCTTATCCGTTCAACGAAGCTGAGTTTGAGAGCTTTAAGACCAGGGTGCAGGCCTACGTGCTAAAAGCCGGACGAGAAGCCAAGGTGAATACAAACTGGACGAACATCAACGAAGCCTATGAGACCGGATATGCTGATTTTATTGAGACGTTGCTGGACTCGGCGCAAGAGAACGCTTTCCTAGAGAGCTTACGCAGCTTTCAAACAGACGTTAAAAAGTACGGCGTCTACAACTCGCTTTCTCAGCTACTGATCAAAATCGCTTCGCCCGGCGTCCCAGACTTCTATCAGGGGTCTGAGCTGTGGGATTTGAGTCTAGTGGATCCAGATAATCGCCGCCCGGTAGATTACAAGAAGCGATCGCAGCTTTTGGCCGATATGCAAACGCAGTGGCAAAGCGATCCGGCAGCGCTAGTACAAGCGTTGCTCAATAGCTTAGAAGATGGGGGCTGGGAAGACGGGCGGCTGAAGCTGTTTTTGGCCTATAGAGGGCTAGCAGCGAGGCAAAAATTTGCAGCGCTATTTACCAAAGGTGACTATATGCCGCTAAAGGTGATGGGGACTCATGCAGACCGGGTGATTGCGTTTGCGCGGCAGTGGGAAGAGAAGATGGTGGTAGCGATCGCGCCTCGGTTCTTCACCGGTCTTGTCTCTTCAGAGGCGCTGCCTGTTGGCACTGACGTGTGGGGCGATACGGCGATAGAGCTGCCTGCGGCCCAGCAGTTTAGCTGGACAAACCTGCTGACAGATAGCCCGGTTGAAATGGAGCTGCCGGTTTTGGTCGGGTCGCTGTGCAAGCAGTTGCCTATGGCACTTCTATCTGGCACAAAAACAATCCTTAAGTAACATGGGTTAAGTTTTGTGCTCTAGAGAAATTAGACCTTTCTTCCTAGCTGCCTCGTATCGCGCTCTGATACATTCTTCAAAATACATGAAAGAAACTAATATCACAACGAAAGCAACAAATGCTGATAGGGGTAGCAAGGAAAGGTACCAAGCGGACTCTTTAGAAACAGGAAAAAATACAGAAATGAAAGATAGACCCAAGCAGATGATCGCTAAAGATCTCAGCATCACTAGCTCTGCACACATTTTGAGAAATCGGCTGTAAAGAAACAAATCCTTCCGGTCCGAAAAGTGATTCTGTACTTTTTGCACAATATTTCTACGTTCTCGTTCTCTTACAGAAAAGTAGGAAAAGATAAAGTCTCCGAGCAAATCAATGATAAATCCAATGACATAAAAAATCCCTGTAGCAGAAAAGAATCCAAACGTTGTTTCAGGAATGTATGAGATATCGTGCCAAGGATAGAAAAAAAATAAGCAAGCACAGCCACCTGGCAGGATTCTTGCTATCAAATCAAAATAAAACTCTGGGACTAGTAATGCAAGATCTTTCATGTGTCTGAGTTACAACCATTGATTATACTGAAATAATACTCTGTCCTTCACTGAATTCTGTCCTTCACTGAATTCTGTCCTTCACTAGATTATTTCTTAGCTAATTAGCTGACCAATTGTATAGACCTATGTTAAGCCAACTATTTTAAGCCAACCGAATGTTAGAGTTTCCTAGTAATAATCGCATTGATAAAGTCAGACACTACGTCAAGCAAACCTGGACTTTGCTGCGGCGAGGCCATGATTCTTTGTTATCGGCGGCCAAAGATCCTAAGCTCTCCCATGAGGAAGGCGATCTTTGGCCGGTTTATCTCTCTAACAAAGAGAGTCTTGAACAGATTAAAGCAACGCTGAGTCGTGAAATTCCAGAAGACTTTGAGAAGATATCTCTGCAAACGCTACCCAAAAATTTTAGGGACATAGAAACGCACGGGCTGCTCTATCTGCCCGGAGACTACGTTGTTCCGGGCGGGCGGTTCAATGAAGCCTACGGCTGGGACAGCTATTTTATTTTGCTGGGGCTGCTGAAAGACAATGAGCTGTTTTTAGCAAAAAGCCTAACAGAACAACTGCTGTATCAGGTCGATCACTATGGCGCGGTGCTCAACGCGAATCGAACCTATTTTCTGAGCCGCTCTCAGCCGCCGCTGCTGTCGCGAATGGTGCTAGCGCTGTACGAGCATACTCAAGATGTAGACTGGCTGAGGGGGACGCTGCCAACGCTAACGGCTTACTATCAATATTGGCTAGCAGAAGAGCACAGTCACGAAAGCGGGCTGTCTCGCTTTTATGACTTTGGTGAGGGTCCGGCCCCTGAAGTAGTAGCGTCAGAGCAAGACGAGGAGGGCAGAACCCATTTTGATCGGATCAAGACTTTCTATCAAAATAATGAACAAAATAATGAGGTAACGGCTTACGATGTGTCGCTTTACTACGACGCCCAAAAAGATGAGCTGACAGATTTATTTTACAAAGGCGATCGCACTATGCGCGAGTCGGGCTTTGACCCAACCGATCGCTTCGGCCCTTTCAGCGTCGATATTCTGCATTATTTACCCGTTTGTTTGAACGCGCTGCTTTACCAAATGGAGCAGGACATGGCCGAGATTTATCGGCTAGTTGGCGATAGTGACGAAGATACGCCTAAAGATGCGCCTAAAGATGCGCCTAAAGGTGATACGGCTGAGATTGAACAATGGCAAAAGCGAGCAGAAACGCGATCGCACGCTATCAACGACTACCTGTGGGACGACGCGCACGGCCTTTATTTTGACTATCACTTTCCGACCGGGCAGCGCCGCCGCTACGAATTTGCCACCACATTTTACCCGCTTTGGACAGGCATTGCCTCCGCGCAGCAGGCCCAGCGCATTGTCGAAAATCTCAGTAAGTTTGAGGCCCCAGGCGGGGTGCGCACCAGCACAGTCACCTCTGGCAATCAGTGGGACGATCCGTTTGGCTGGGCTCCTTTGCAGCTTATTGCCGTTGAAGGGCTGTGGCGGTATGGCTATGAGGCGGAGGCCAAGCGACTCGCGCGAAAGTTTGTCTCTATGCTGGTAGAAGACTTCGAGCGGTGTGGTTCGCTGGTTGAAAAGTATGACCTCAACGCTCGCTCTAGTGAGGTTTCTGACGGCATACGCTATGGCTATAGCAGTAACGAGATTGGTTTTGGCTGGACGAATGGCGTATTGTTGAGCTTGCTAGAGCGGCTCGATTTATCGCAATAAAGCGATTGCGAATAGAGACCATCACAATCAAAGACTATCGCAATCAAAGACTATCGCAATCGGAAACTATCGTAATCAGAAGAAAATGATGAAAACGACAGAGGGATCTGACCTACCGGAACTATTACTAGAGCAGGCTTTGGCAGCAGGGGCAGAAGCGGTAGAAGTGTATCAGTCAGATTCGCTAGAGAAGCCGATTATCTTTGAGGGGAACCGGCTAAAGCAGGCAGAGACGACGCAGGCGGAAGGGGTAGGGCTGCGGCTGTGGCGCGAGGGTAGACCGGGGCTGGCGGTGGGCTATGGGCCAATTGAACCACAGATTTTGGTGGAGAAGGCGCTGGCTATTAGCCTGTTGAATGAGCCAGAAACGCCGAGGCTAGCAGCAGGCACGGCCAAAGATTTTGGGGCGGTGGGCAAGCCGATGGCGGTAGAGGTGCTAGTAGAAAAAGGCAAAGAAGCGATCGCACTCATCCGCGATCGCTTTCCAGAAGCGGTCTGCGAAGCCAGCCTCTCTTGCGATGTAGAACAGGTGCGGCTGCTGACCTCAACCGGGCTAGACTACCGCAGCAAAGATACCACCCTCAGCGGCTATATCAGCGCCGAGCTAGTGGGCGAGAATGATTTTTTGTGCGTTAGCGATGGCGCAGCAAACCGCAATAGCCTAGACATGATGGGCGTGGCCAATAGTATCATTCAGCGCATGAGCTGGGCAGGGCGGACGGTTGCGCCTGTGAGCGGCCAAGTGCCAGTCATTTTTACAGCCGGGGCGGCAGGGCTGCTGTGGGATACGCTAGGTTCAGCGCTAAATGGAAAGCGGGTGAAAGAAGGCACGTCACCCTGGCGAGAGAAGTGGGGCGATCGCGTCATTTCTGAAGCCATAACGCTATATCAAGATCCCGCCATCGGGCCGTATAGCTGCCCGTTTGACGACGAAGGGCTGCTGACCCGGCCGGTCACCTTCATTGAGAAAGGGTGGCTCAAAAGCTGGTTCAGCGACTTGGCAATTGGCCATTCTGATAGCGATATTCAGGGACTAGGCAGCGGCTCTACGGGCAACGGAATTCGCCCTGGGCTGGGCAGCTATCCGACACCTGGGCTGATTAATCTGCTGATCAAACCAGGAGAGGTTTCCTGGGAAACGCTAATTGCACAGCACCCGGAAGCGATCATTGTGGATCAGGTGATGGGTGAAGGAGGCGATATCACGGGTGATATTTCTATTAATTTGGAGCTGGGCTACCGCGTCAGCCAGGGCGAGATTATTGGCCGGGTCAAAGACACCATGGTCTCTGGAAATGCGTATGCTGCGCTGAACCATGTGCTGGCAGTGGGCGATCGCGCTGAATGGAGCGGCGCTACCTGTACACCTGCGATCGCGGTAGGCGGACTGTCCGTTACCGGGTAATCGCAGACTGAAAATCACAGACTGGAAAAATCAGCGGGCGTACCCCGCCACTCCACCCGTTGATACCCCACCCGTCTATACCCCCGCCCGTTTATACCCCACCCGTTTATAGAGTCAGCCAGCTAACGCATCCGCTGGTTTTTTCCATATCAATAAGCATTTATTGTCGTAACCGTTGAAATTTTCTATAGAGATTGGGGATCGGCATAGGCAAACTTAATATAGACTTGTATCAATGGAATTTTTTTTTGCATAGTCCAAAGTCTATGATTGCAGAAATGTTTATTTGCCCAAATCAAACATTCTATATCGAAGGATATTGCACCGTGTCGAAGGGGGGTGTATCTAGATGCTACAGGGGAGATGCTACAGGAACCGCAGCCCAACACCATTAGGCTGTAAAACACCTTTAGCTTTTTCTTCTCGCGCCTTCTCTTTAAAAAAATCTGACGGTCTTGAGCACCGCCGAGCTAAATAAAACCCATGTTTATCTTAGAAGCTTTGATCTTAGCCACTATTTTCTGTGGCTTTTTTGGCATCCTCCTCAAAAAAAACCTGATGATGAAAATCATCTCTATGGATGTCATGAGTACCGGGGTGATTGGATTCTATGTCTTAGTCGCCGCGCAAACCGGTTTGTTTTCTCCCATTGCGAGCCCCGAAAATTCGGTGCCAACAGCCTACGCAGATCCGGTGCCGCAGGCCGTAATTTTGACCGCGATTGTCATTGGCTTTTCTATTCAGGCGCTCATGCTTGTCGGCGTGATGAAACTCTCTCGTAATAATCCCACTTTAGAATGCAGCGCTATTGAGAGAAATAACACCCAATGACAGCGCTGACACTAATCTGGATTATCCTACCTCTGTTCGTTGGATTCAGCATCTACCTGCTGCCTAGCCTGGCTCGCGGTTTGGCACTGGCAGTTTCAGGCGTTTCACTCGCCTATGGCCTGTGGCATGTGCTCAATCCCGCCCCCATTACCTTGCAGCTAGTAGACAGCTTTGGCATTAGCTTGGTAATAGATGAGCTAAGCGGCTTTTTTATTTTGACCAACGCGGTGGTAACCGCTGCGGTTGTTCTCTACTGCTGGCAAACCGGAAAAAATGCGTTCTTTTACACCCAGACGCTCATTTTGCATGGCAGCGTTAACTCGGTGTTTATTTGCGCAGATCTCATCAGCGTATACGTCGCGCTAGAAGTGATTGGCATCGCAGCTTTTTTACTCATTGCCTATCCGAGAACTGATCGCGCTATTTGGGTTGGGCTGCGGTATTTGTTCGTTAGCAACACGGCTATGCTGTTCTATCTGCTAGGGACGGTGCTGGTCTATCAGACAAATCGCTCGTTTGCGTTTACGGCCCTCGTAGGGGCTCCGGTAGAAGCGATCGCGCTCATCTTTCTCGGACTGCTCACCAAAGGCGGCATTTTTGTCTCTGGGCTGTGGCTACCGCTCACGCATTCCGAGTCTGAAACGCCTGTTTCTGCTCTGCTGTCGGGCGCTGTCGTCAAAACAGGCGTCTTTCCACTGGTTCGGTTTGCGCTCCTGCTGCCCGAAATTGACCCGATCGTTCGACTGTTTGGCGTAGCCACGGCGCTGTTTGGCGTTGGCTTTGCCGTCTTAGCTCAAGATACCAAGCGCATTCTTGCTTTTCACACCGTTTCTCAGCTCGGCTTTATTTTAGCCGCGCCAGCGGTAGGTGGCTTCTACGCGCTCACGCACGGCCTGGTAAAATCGGCCCTTTTTCTAACCGTAGGCAACTTGCCTAGCCGAAACCTCAAAGTTCTCAAGAAAAACCCGATTTCGACCTCGCTTTGGATAGTGTTAGCGATCGCCAGCTTCTCGATTTCAGGCTTTCCGCTGCTTTCAGGCTTTGGCGCTAAAGTACTCACCAGCAAAAATCTGCTGCCCTGGCAGGTCATCGGCATGAATATCGCCGCCCTGGGCACTGCCATTTCATTCGCCAAATTCATCTTTCTACCGCACGCTCGTAGTCTAGAGACAACCGAACACAAGCCCAAATCTGGATTTTGGCTTGCGATCGCGCTACTCCTAAGCGGCTTAATACTGGCCAATATCTTCTATTACGAAGCCTACAGCCTCAACAACATTGTCAAGCCGCTGGTCACCATCGCTGCCGGATGGCTAGCTTATCTCTTTATCTTTCAAAAGCTATCGGTCAAAGTGCCTCGCATTGCCGAACAGTTTGACCATCTCATTGGGGCTATGAGCTTGATGCTGACGCTGTTATTTTGGATGGTACTAGCATGATTGGCTATCGAGATTTGCTACTGCGGTTGACCATCTGGTTTTTATTAACCGCTGATTTAAGCTGGGAAAACATTGTTATTGGGGTGGGTATTTCGCTGCTATTGCCCAAGTTTGGCCCCCGCTCTTACACGGCTCCTGCTGTCTTAAAAGACTGGCTGCACATTTTATGGGAAACACTTGTCGCCATTCCCAAAGCCTATGGCGAGGCTTTTGAGATGATGCTGCACCCGCACAGCTATGAAGAAACCACCCTAGAGCCCAGTAAGCCCCGGCGAACACCGGGCCTACTTTTTCTAGATATCTTCTTAATTACCTTTACGCCCAAGTCAATTGTGGTCAAACACCACGAAGAAGGCTGGCACGAAGTTCACTGGGTACGGAGAAAGGCAAAAAGGGCGAAAAGGAGAAGACCATGAGCGAAACAATAAGCGAAACGATGAACGGATTGTTGATCGCTATGATTTTAGCCCTGCTGATTCCAATTTATGAAGCCTGCCGAGATAAAGATATTTGGCAGAAAATGCTGGCTTTTGCCAGTATCTCAACTAAAACGTCTCTGATGATTTTGGTAATTTCTGTCCTGCGCGACGATTGGATGATTGGGGTAGTCGGCGTGCTGATTCTAAGCCTGGGGAATGCTTCTCTGATGCTGTTAGCGCACGTCTTAAGGCGGATGAGCATAGTTGAAGGGCCCAAGTCATGATGGGTAGAAGTGTGAGAGATGAGAGTGTAATAAGTAGGAGGTGAAAATGTGATGGGTGAAAATGTGATGGGTGAGAGTGTAATAGGCGAAAGTGTGATTCGTCTTTTGAGCAGTATCTGCTTCCTGGTCGGCATTATCTTTTGGTTTTGGGGAACGTGGCCGCTAATAGGCAACCGTTCTGTTTTGTTCAAGCTGCACAGCCTGTCGGTATCTGACACGCTAGGCTCCATGGCGATTATTGTAGGGCTGCTGCTGGTGCGATCGCACGAATGGCCGCTTCTCCTGCTCGCGCTGATCTCTTTAGCGATTTGGAATACAGTTCTTGGCTACGTACTTGCCTATTGCGCCAGCGGGAGAGGACGCTATGACTAGTCTAATGACGGCTGATTTTTATATGATTGCCATTACTGCGCTGCTGCCGCTGATGGCTATCTTACTGGTGCTACAGGTCAATCCGTATCAGGCACTGGTCATTCGAGGGATTTTGGGTGCGATCGCTGCGCTTGTCTATGCCCTATTCGGCGCGGCAGATGTCGCCCTTACCGAAGCGCTAGTCGGAACTATGCTTTCTATTACCCTGTACGCCGTTGCCGTACGCTCATCGATGGTAATGCAAATAGGTGCGATCGCCACTACCGAGCCAACCGTTCCCTCGGCCACGCCATCTCAGCCCACACCATCTCAGCCAGTTCTATCGCCCTTGCCCCAGCTACTGGTATCAGCCCTCAAAGAAAGCTTGAACAAACACCACGTTCGCCTAGAGGTACTGACCTATCCCGATGCCTCTGCAATGATGACAGCCCTCGAAGCAAAAGAGATTCATGCTAGCTATCATGCGGCTTCTGATAGTGGGTTCAGTAGTAGATCCAGCAGCAGATCCAGCAGCAGATCCGGTAGCAGGTCAAATTCTGATAGCGTTTCAGAGACTCTCGTTCTAGAGACGATAAAGAGCGGATCGCTAGGATCGCTTAAAATCCGAGTCAGACACTTATACGATATTTTTCGGTCCGATCTAACATTTGCGGTTGAGCTTACTTACGTCGATCTCGCAATAGAAGAGACTAATCGCGTTGAAACCAGGCAGTCAAACCTTGTTGGAGAGTCGCCATGAAGTGGATTTACGTGATAGCTGGCGTCGGCTTATTTGTCAAAATGCTGCTGGCCAAAATGCTGGTTATCTCCAATCTAGCGGTAGGCTCAGCAGAATGGGCGCTAGTTGAAACCGTTGTTCAAGAGAGCGGTGTTCCTAATGCGGTCTCAGGAATTATTTTTAGAAACCGGCTCTACGACACCATCTTTGAAGTTGTCGTCTTCACAATTGCCATCATGGGCGTTCGCTTTTTACTCGCAGACGAGCAGCCTTCTACCACGGTGTATCAGTTCAGCGATCGCCCTTCTATCGTACTGGCTCGGTTGGGGGCAACCATTGCGGCCCTCGTTAGCGTAGAGCTAGCCATTCGTGGCCACCTCAGCCCTGGCGGTGGATTTGCCGCTGGGGTTGCAGGCGGTACGGCCATCGGGCTAGTTGCCATTACCTCACCAGCAGCGTGGATGGAAGCAGTCTACCGGCGCTGGCGAGCCGCAACCTGGGAAAAGGTTTCTGTTCTTATTTTCATTGCCTTGGCAGCATTAAGTCTACTCGGCATAGAGCTGCCGCACCAAGAACTTGGCACGCTTATCAGTGGCGGGTGGATTCCCTTGCTAAATATTTTAGTTGCCGTGAAAGTTGCGCTCGGATCTTGGGCGGCCATTCTAATTTTTATTCGCTATCGCGGGCTGCTATAAAGCTGTTACAGAGCTGCCATAGAACTGCTATGGAGGCATCAAAGCCTTTAGGCAACACAGTCATCCGCCAAGTCTGGATTTTGTGATGAGTCAGTCTTCTTTGCCTCTGACTTCTTTGCCTCTGACTTTGCATCTGTCAGTTCAATCAGTTCGCCCCGCTGCTCATCTCCCCATTCAGACCCCTGGCTGCTTCCTGTTTGCCCAGGCCGTAGCCGCTGTGTCTTGCTAATGTAGGGCGTTTCATTTTCCTCTAGGCGATCGCCCTCACCCGTCCCAAAAATCAGATACCTCGCCACAAAAAACGTCGGCCACAGCAGCGCAGCGCCCGCATTAGTCAGCATCTGCCTGCCTAGCAGAAAACTATGGCCCGATAGTACTAGTGACTGATTGCATCGCTGAAAAGACATTGTGTTTCTCTAGTGTAAAGGTCTAGGGTGATTGTCTGTAGCTGCTTGTCTTACCTATTAACATTTCAACAGGTAAAATAACTCCGTAAATTAACCTAGTAAATTAGCTAAACGTTATGACCAAAATGCAGTCTGAAGCTGGCATTCGGCTCAGTTTTCCCAGCAGGTTCCGCATGATACCAAGACAGGCTCAGTAGTGCAGGCTCAAGGGTCAGCAGTTAAACCCAATAGCGCTTTTATATGTAAGCGAAAGCTACTCGAAGCAAAAGCAATAGAGAGAGATTAGCAGAGAGAGATTAGTTGTTCCACACAAAATGGTCGAGCTTGAACGTGTCGATCTCAGGTCGGATAGATTCTAAACGGAATAGCTACTTCAATTCAACCAGCAAATTACTTTATCTAACATTATCTAACTTTCGTAGCGCTCAAAATATTGACTCAAAAATCTTGGCTCAAATGCATTTATTTACATTGGCTTAAAAATATCGACAGAGCAAAGATCCGGTATGAAAGACTTTGATATTAACATCGCGAAAAACTACGCTTAACAGCTCAACTTTTCTTTTACATTTTGTGCATAAGGCCATCTCGTGGCAAAACTCATTTGGCTAAATTTAGCTAACTTTATAGCAAAGAAAACCAACAGAAAATAAATATATTTTTAGAAACAGTATGAGTCCAGGGTTTATAATTAATTACGATTTTTAGCATTTATCAAACGCTTGCACCAGTAGGAAAAACTATACTATTTATTTCCTCGTATCTTCAAACTATACGAAACCTTCACAAAAGTTTCCGGATCAAATTCGTTACGCTAAGTATCGTTTTTATCACCTGTAACATAGGGTACAGAATAGAGATTACTGTGCACATTACGAATTCTCGTAAAACGCTGAATATCATCTCTAAACGTCCATCTAAGTATCACTTACTAAGGCCAGTGATTAAACTAAGAGACTTAAAACCCAATATTACCCTGAGATCACGTAGAAGGGTGAAATAATTAGTACTAAGAATAGCTAGCACTAAGAATAGCCGTACCGAGAACAGTGGTATCAAGAATAGCAATATTAAAAACGTTGATCAGGCAACTGAAGTATCAAAAAGAAGGAGAGCTTGAGAAAAAGGAAACGCTTTTTTAAAAGGCGCTTCGGGTAAAGCAAAAAGAACTCAATAGACAAGCTCAAAACGCTAAGGATCCGCTGAAGATCCAACGTTGAAAAGCTCAACGGCAATCTTGGCACCCATGTTATTTGATTTGGGGCTTGATTTGGGGCTTGATTTGGCAAGAGCATGGCAGTCTTTGATTAGAGCAGCCGGATTAGAGCAGTTGAATCAGAGCAGTCGGATTAGAGCAGCCAGACCGGAGCACGCAGTTAGGCGCTGACTTGACTACAATCAAACAGGCCCTTTTACTTCACCTGTTTATCGAATGCTCTATCGTCGATTTGGTCGTACCGAACTGCAAATGCCCGTATTTTCTTGCGGCGGGATGCGCTATCAGCATTCGTGGCAAGATGTACCGCGCGCTCAGATTCCCCAAAAAAATCAGGAAAACTTAGAGGCCACTATTCGTCGAGCCATTGAGCTAGGAATTAATCATATTGAAACTGCCAGAGGATATGGCACTTCAGAAGTTCAGCTAGGCCAAGTTCTACCAACGTTTGATCGCACTAAGCTAATCGTTCAAACCAAGGTATCGCCTCAGCGAGATCCCCAAGCATTTTTAGAGACGGTTGAAACGTCTTTGAGCAATCTGCAGCTCGACTACATCGACTTGCTGGGCTTTCATGGGATCAATAATGCAGAAACTTTAGAGCACAGCATTCGGCCCGGTGGCTGCATAGAGGTAGCTAAAAAGCTTCAGGCCCAGGGCAAGATACGCCATATTGGATTCTCGACGCACGGACCGACTCAAACGATTGTCGATGCGATAGAGAGCGATCTGTTTGACTATGTCAATATCCACTGGTACTACATTTTTCAAGACAACTGGCGAGCCATAGAGGCCGCAACCCGTCACGATATGGGCGTTTTTATTATTAGCCCGTCTAACAAAGGTGGCAATCTGTACGACCCGCCGCCGCGCTTAGCAGAGCTGTGTCAGCCGCTGAGCCCGATGGTGTTTAATGATTTGTTTTGCCTGAACCAGCCGCAGGTGCATACGCTGAGTTTAGGAGCGGCCTGCCCGTCAGATTTTGATGAGCACTTGAAGGTGCTGCCGCTGTTAGAGCGGGCAGATAGCATTTTGCCGCCGATTTTGAACCGGCTAGAGCAGCAGGCGATCGCAGCGCTAGGCGAAAACTGGTATCGCACCTGGAAAAAGGGTCTGCCCGATATTCAGTCCACGCCAGGAAATATCAATATTGCGATCGCACTTTGGCTCGGCAATCTGGTCGAAGCCTTTGACATGACCGACTATGCCAAAGCTCGCTACAACCTGCTGGGCGGCGCTAGCCACTGGTTTCCAGGCAATAAAGCAGACAATTTAGCCCAATTAGATCTCAGCGAAAGCCTGCGAAACAGTCCCCACGCTGCCACCATTCCCGACCGTCTAGCCAAAATTCATGCGATCATTGGCGGCGCAGATGTGAAAAGATTGTCGCAGCAATAGGCCCCAGCCATAGGGCTCAGCAGTCGCTTACCGCAATAGAACGTATTTCATGGTTGCTCACGCCGCAAAATTTCAAGGTCAGTCTGCCCTGCTCTCTGATCAGCTACTGGCCTACTATCGGCAGGTTAGCCAGTCGCCGCTAACAGTTGTCGATGTAGAAACAACGGGAGCGCTAGGCCACAATTCCCGCGTGATTGAAGTGTCTGTCTTGCAGGCCAGCCTAGCAGAGGGCTTAACGCATCAAGAGACCTATTTGATTAACCCCAAGGTCAAAATCCCTGAGTTCATTACCAAAATCACCGGCATTACCGCAGAGATGGTGTATCCCTCACCGCCCCCAGAGGACATTTGGCCCAGGTGCCTGCCGCTGTTGACAGGCGATCGCGTCTTTACCGCCCACAACCTCGACTTTGACTATTCCTTCCTACGCACCGAATACAAACGCCTTGGCATTCGGTTTTATAAGCCGCCTTTGCAAAAGCTCTGTACCGTCATTCTCTCTAGAATGCTGCTCGCCGACCTGCCCTCTCGCAGCCTGCCAAACCTAATCAAGCACTTCAGCTTTGACATCAGCACCTCCCACCGCGCCGAGGCAGACGCCAAAGCCTGCTGGCTATTGGCCGAAATCTTGCTAACCCAAATTCAAAACGAAGACGATGAAACCCTGCTCAAACGGTTTGGGCAGCAGTGGATTCGGCTACAAGAGGCCGCCAAAATTTTGAACTGCCGCAAAGAAGAAGCTCAGCAGAGGCTAACGGCGGCCCAGGTAGAAAGCCGGTTTTCTCAGCGGCAAAAGCTGCCGATGTATCGTCGCTGGGGCGTCGAGCAGTTTTACTACGCGCAGCAGGGACAGCAGATGTCCTTGCTGTGAGATGTTCTTGCTGTGAGATATCCTTGCGCTGTCCGAAAGCGTTACAGGCAAGACGCTACTTGAGCTGTTAGTTACGGCTGCCGCTGTTCGTTACCGTCGTTCATTACTATAGAAAGATGGAACGAATTTCCGGGTCACGCTACGCTAAAGAATGTAACTTTCGCGGTAACTAAACCTATGTCTGAGAAGATGCCCAAGTCTAAAGATGATGCAAACTACTCGTGGAAGGGTAGCTGGGATGCAGGCAAAGCGCTAATGGTGCTAGTAGGCGTGCTGACAGTCGTGCTATTTGCATCTGGCTTTGTTTATTAAGCAAGATCCGAATTAAGTAAGGTCCGAATGCGCTTACCCGAAGACAATGAAATCGGTCGCACTGGCGTCAACATCTTGCCGATGATTGACGTCATTTTTGCGATTTTGGCATTTTTTATTCTCTCAACGCTATACCTGACCAAAACAGAAGGGCTGCCCATCAATCTGCCCGAGGCAGTCACATCAACCCCTCAAAATCAAATAGATGTGACGCTGACGATTACAGCAGATGGTGCCTTATATCTAGACGGTGAGGGTTTAGCAGATGAAGCAGTATCGCTAGAGACGCTGGCAGAGACGCTGACTGGCGAGGTAAATGGCTTGGAGGCTGACGGCCCGATACTGGTAACGATTCGTGCAGACGCAGCGACTAGTCACGGACGAGTAGTCGCCGCGATGGATCAGCTTAGAAAGATTGATCGTGTACGGCTAGGCATTGCTACGATTCAGCCTTGAGCGAGTTAGTTTCGGCTAGGGGCTGTTTGTTTTGGCTGAGTGCGGTTATTTTTAGTTGCCAACTATGACGCCCACATCTCGATACAAACGGTAAAAACCGTGAAAACACAGACTGTGAGAACTGTGAGAACAAATGGTGAGATAGCGACATTACTGGAAAAGAGAGATTCTGCCGTTTTTTTAGTTTCGACGGTGCTTAGAGGCCATTTAGGCGAATCTGGGAATTCTGCACAGCAGAGGAGTATAGCGACTGATAGCTATGCCTTCATCAACTGGGTGCTGTTTTTAGAAACCTGTCATATCTATGCTGCTGCGAGAAAATCTCTATTTTGCAATTTTGTGCCTGACGACGGTAATCTCTGGCTGTGTCGCGCTGATGGCGTGGGTGCGGCGAGCAGAGGCACCCGCGACGCGACCGTTTACTTGGCTAATGTGTGCGATCGCAGCCTATGCCACCGCAGGCGCGCTCAGCACAGCGTCCACGTCAGCAACAGATGTCATCTTCTGGGCAAAAGCAGAAGCAGTTCTCTCTAGCGCGGTAACGACATTATTTTTCATATTCACGCTGCATTTCTCCTATCGCAGCCGGTGGTTAACCTGGTGGCGGCTGTGTTTGGTCTGGTCGCTGCCTGTATTTAATATAGTGCTAGTACTAACAAACCCTTGGCACCAAATGGTTTGGAGCGCATTTGTGCCCGTAGCCAACTCGCCACTGCTGACGTTTCAAAATGGCTTTGGATATCTGTGGCTAGCGGCTTGGTTTTACATTTACGTGATTACCGGAACGCTGTTAGTACTGCGATCGGTCACGAGGCGAGAGAAAATTTACCAACAGCAAGCGATTATCGTTGTCATTAGCGCTGCACCCCCTTTACTGGTTGGAATATTCTATGTGCTAGAGCTAGTGCCGCCCGGTGTTAGCCTGCTGCCCATGAGTTTTCTCTTTACAGGAATTGTTTATTTCACCAGCTTGTTCCGCTTTCGGCTGTTCGATCTTAGGCCAATTGCTCGCGATATGCTAATTGAGAGTATGGCCGACAGCGTGTTAGTACTCGACAATGATGACCGGGTAATTGATATGAATCCGGCGGCTGTGCAGTTTACCTATCGGATGGCGACGATGCCAGAAGACAGAGCGCGATTAGCCGAAGCGCCAGATGAAGTACCGACTGCAATGCCGACTGCAATGCCAACTGCAATGCTAGGCCAGCCGATCCATCAAGTTCTAGATAGATGGCCGAGTTTGTTGGTTCACTGCCAAAAAAACGAGAATACTGAAGTACTCGTAAGCCTCTGCCAGGAAGTGCCTTTGCATATTAATGTGCGAGTGCAGTTTCTATACGATCCTCACTATCGAACCACAGGTAAGCTGCTGGTGATTCGCGATGTTACAGAGATGTATCAAACGCAGCTAATGCTTGAAAAGACCAAGAAAATTCAACACCAAACGCAGCTAGAGCTAAAGCGAACGAGCGATTTGCTAGCGCAGCGGCTACAGACAATCGAGTCTTTGCAAGGTCAGCTAAGAGAGCAGGCTGTGCGCGATAGCCTCACCCAGCTATTTAACCGTCGTTATTTTGAAGAAGCGCTGCTCGCTGAATGGGAAAAAGCAAAGCGAGCCCGATTGCCCCTGGCTATTATTTTGCTAGATTTTGACTGCTTTAAGCGGGTAAATGATACGTATGGACACCAGGCGGGAGATTGCGCGCTTCAGGTATTTGCCAATGTAATGCGGCAGCATGTACGCACCAGCGATATTGCCTGTCGGTATGGCGGAGAAGAGTTTATTTTGGCGCTGCCGGGGATGACGCTCGCCGATGCCTATCAGCGGGCAGAAGCACTACGGCAAGCCGTTAAAGAGACCGTCATTCAGTATAAAGATCAGACCATTCAAGCAACCGTTTCGGCTGGGGTAGGGGCGTTTCCTGAGTGGGCAGGCAGCCCAGACGGGCTAATTTCGCTGGTAGACAACGCGCTGTATACAGCGAAGCGTCAAGGGCGCGATCGCGTTTGCCAAATTCAGCTAGATAACCTGCCGCCGCACCCCCCGTGCACCTCACCAATCCTTCGCAGACTTAGTTCCCCCATTAGTCCCCCCAAAATTAGCGATCATCCCTAAACCGGAGAATCAATTAAGCCGGGATGGTCTGCTGGCCGAGGGTCTGAGAGCGGCCAGTGAAAGCGACGATCTTCTTCTTTAATTGGCATATCGTTAATGCTTGCTTCCCGGCGCGCCATCAGCCCCTCTGCATCGAACTGCCAGTTTTCATTGCCATAGGCCCGATACCACTGCCCCGCTTCATCATGCCACTCATACTGAAAGCGCACAGCAATTCGATTTTCTCCAAATGTCCACAGCTCTTTCACCAATCGATAGTCTAATTCTTTATCCCACTTTCGCGTTAAAAATTCTCGAATTTTCTCTCTTCCCTGGAATATTTCTGTCCGATTTCGCCAGTGGCTATCTTCTGAGTAGGCCATAGAAACGCGCTGCGGATCGCGGCTATTCCAGGCATTTTCTGCCATGCGCACTTTTTGAGTGGCGATCTCATAGGTAAAGGGAGGCACCAGTTTTGCAGATGGCATTAGTAATTGCTCCTAGATAAGAGAATACGAGAATAGAAACGCAGAGATTGAAACGCAGAGATTAAAACGCAGAGACAGATGTGGAATGCAGCTTCTATGAGATAAAAATGAGGCGCAGTTTCTATTCTATCTCTATGCAGCAACCCGTCCTGTGGGACTTTCTTTAGAAGAAGTGAGACTTTTTCTAGAATGTTTTCCTGAGATGATCTATACGATTGGCCTTACACGGTTAGATTTGCATACGGCCAGTCTCGCATACGGCCAGCCTTGCAGCACACCCGTCTTTAATCAACCGTCAGCTAACAGCGGTAGCCTGATCTGAAAGGTTGTCCCAACGCCCAGCTCGCTGTCTACCTTAATATCTCCTCGCTGGAGTTCTACAAACTGCTTGACAATGCTAAGGCCCAGCCCTGTACCCGGAATGTTACTCACGTTTTTGCCACGATGAAAAGGCTCAAACAGGTGGGGATAGTCTTCTGGCGGAATGCCTAGGCCCTGATCTGTAATGCGAAAGACAACCTGACGCTTGCGCTGAAAGATCGATAGCTGGATTAGACTGCCTGCGGCGCTGTATCGGATAGAGTTTGACAAAATATTGATTAAGATAGAGCGCAACAGGGTCTGATCGGTCTCTGCAATGAGAGATTTAAACCGACCGACAAACTCTAAGCGGCGGTCATTTTGCTGAAGCTCTGCTAGCAAATTGCGGCAAAAGGTAACTAAATCAATTGGCTGCGGGCTGAGCGTTAGCCGTTTGGCTTCAAGCTTACCCAGGACTAAAATATCGTCAATCATCTGGGTCATCCGCTCAACATTGGCGGCAATTCCCAGCAAATACTGCTGCTTTTGCATTTGAGACATTTTTTTGTCGTAGCGCTCTAGAGACGATACCGACAGCGCGATGTTGTTCAACGGATTGCGAAATTCGTGGCAGACCATTGAAACTAAGCGAGACTTTAGTGCGCTCAGCTCTTGCAGATGCTCATTGGCGGTATAAAGTTCGGCGGTGCGCGATCGCACCTTTTGCTCCAAGTCTTCGTTCGCTTGGTGCAGCACGCTTTCTGCCCACTTGCGCTTCGTAATATCGCGGAAGGTAACAACGGCCCCAATCACCTGCCCTTGCTCGTCTCGCATGGGCGTACTGATGTATTCTACCGGGAAACTCGTTCCGTCCTTTCGCCAAAAAACCTCATCGGTTACGCGGTGAGTGCTGCCGTCATGAAGCGCCGCATAAATTGGGCATTGCTGACGCGGGTAGTGGCTGCCATCACGATAAGAGTAGTGCAGCACCTGATGCATCGACTGGCCAATAAGATCGCCCATTTCCCAGTCAATCATGCTGGCTGCCGCTGGGTTTACAAACGTCACATTGCCCTGAAGATCTAGCCCATAGACACCTTCGCCCACCGCATTGAGAATGAGCTGGTGCTGACGCCGTAGCGCCTGTAGCTCTTCGTCTTTTGAAGGGGCCAGTTCCGAATGACCAAAACTAGAATGACTAGGCTGTAGATGATTGCCTAAGTAGGGGTTGCTCAAATAGCCTGTCTCTCCTGGCTGCATAGCGCTAGTTCTATATAGTGCGAATTGATATAGTGCGAATTAATACTGTAATGAATTACACCACAGACCTCATACATAATCCTATAGATTTACTTATAGAAAAGAAGGAATCAAGCAAGGAGAAGATGATTCATCGCAGGCTCAAGGCCATCTAATCAAAGCTATCTAATACAGCAGTCATCCACAGCAGCAGTCATCCACAGCAATAATCAACGGCAATGGTCGAAAAGATTCTCGTAATTGAAGATGAGGACGAAACAAGGGAGATATTTCTGCGATGTTTGGGGTTTGAGAAGTTTAGCGCGATTGGGGCAAAAGATGGTGAAACCGGCGTTACGTTGGCCGTTCAGCACCAGCCAGATCTGATTGTCTGCGACATTATGATGCCCAATATGGACGGCTATGGCGTTTTAACAGCGCTGAGGCAGCAAGAGTCGATGCTATCGATTCCATTCATTTTTTTGACGGCAAAAGTTACGATGGCAGACCTTAGACGGGGTATGGCCCTAGGCGCAGATGACTATTTGACCAAGCCCTGTACGGTAGAACAGTTTTTGAATGCTATTACAACCCGACTTCAGCGGGCCAAAGAGATTCAGCGCAGCGGACACCACCGCCATCGCGAAATAGCGATTGAAACAGGTCTTCAAGAAGATCTACAGCAAGGTCTACAGCCCGGCCCAAATAAAGTGCCAAAGCGGACTGCCAAAGAGCCTGCTTTGACCGCAATTTTCCCTGACTGCCCCAAGCTAGCGCCCGTTTTTCAGTTTATTGACACCCACTATCAGCAGCCGATTTACCTAAGCGATGTTGCACAGGCCGCTGGCTATTCCCCAGCTTATCTCACAAGTCTTAGCCAAAGCCAGACAGGGCGAACGGTTAAGCGGTGGATCACCGAACGGCGCATGGCTCAGGCGCGTCAAATGCTAAAAGATACGGCGCAATCTATTAAACAGATTGCCGAAGAGATTGGCTATGCGGACGCGGGTTACTTTACCCGTCAGTTTCGCAAGCTGCACGGGGTAACGCCAAAAGCCTGGCGCAGCGATCCGATGGTGAGCAATGATTGATGATGGTGAGCAATGATTGATGAGCAGCAATCCGATGAGCAGTCATTCTATGAGCTGACTGGCCAGTTTACTTTTTAGAGACTGTTTATCTCTCAGGTTATTTATCAGGCCGTAATGGTAGCAACCGCAACAAAAAATATTAATTCTGTAACAACGATGACTAAACGGTTTTGGCATTTCAAAAAGATCGTGAAAAAGTCCTATTTTCTTCAATCTATCGTCCTATGCCTTTGTCTCTTTTTATCGATATAAGTTAGACAACAGTTTCAAAGGCTAGCTTCTAGTTCTGCTTCCTTAGTACGCTTTAAACCAACAAACTTATGGTCTTGACATCGACAGGCTCTCAACAAACCCTGCATAATCTTAGCCGCGATCGCAACAATCTTTTAGCGGGTAGTTCAACCGGCCACCCTGCCAACTGTAGCTGCTGCAGCACCCTATCGCGCGACCACTGGGAATTTTTACAAACCATGCCGACAGATCCGGTAGACATGGTGAGCGATTTGGCCAAAATGGGGCTGTATAAAGACCAACAGCTACAGGTGGCCGATAAGGTCAATGCTTACGAGCTGCGAAAGGCACTGCTGCTGAAAGCCGCTGGTAAAGGCGATCCTAAGCGAGAAAAGCTGGTGCTAGCGCTTGCTAAGCAGGCTGGCGGAATCGAAAACGCCTTTGCGGCTGCTTTTGGCCCACAGGCCGGATTGTTTTTTGCCGACAGCGTTCGCACCAGCGGGGCAACGCGCCGAGAGTTTTTGCGAAACTTGGCGATTGGCGCAGCGATGGTAACCCTCACCAACTGCGGTAGCCCAGCCGAAGAATCAGACCCCGCTGCTGCTGACGATGCAGCGCCCGCAGGTGCCTCTAACCTAGAGAAAACAGATCTCAAGATTGGATTTATTCCTATTACCTGTGCAACGCCCATCATTATGTCCCAGCCGCTGGGCTTTTATGAAAAGTATGGCTTTAACGCCGAAGTGGTGAAAATGCCGAGCTGGGGTGCGGTTCGCGATTCTGCGATCGCAGGAGAACTCGATGCCTATCACATGCTAGCGCCAATGCCGATTGCCATGACACTTGGGCTAGGCTCAGGCGCATTTGGCGTCAAGCTTGCCAGCGTAGAAAATATCAACGGTCAGGCCATCACCGTTTCCAACAAGTACAAAGGTCAAATCAACGGCCCTGCCGACTTCAAAGGCTTCAACATTGGGGTGCCCTTCCCCTACTCTATGCACAATCTGCTGCTGCGCTACTATCTGGCAACTGGCGGCATCGATCCAGATGTGGATGTTAAAATTCGCCCTGTTCCCCCACCGGACAGCATTGCCCAGCTTATCGCCGGAGACATTGATGCCTACTTGATGCCCGATCCGTTTAACCAGAGGGCTGTATTTGAAGAAGCCGGATTTATCTTTAAACTCACCAAAGACATTTGGCCAGGGCACCCCTGCTGCGCCTTTGCTGCTAGCGATCAGTGGATAGACACAAATCCCAACACATTTAGAGAGCTGAACAAAGCCATTATTGAAGCCGCAGGCTATGCTAGCGACCCAGCGAATCGACCCGAGATTGCTCAGGCCATTTCTGATCGGGCCTTTCTCAACCAGCCGCCCGAAGTAGTCGAAGCGGTCTTGACTGGAAAGTTTGATGACGGTTTAGGAAACAGCCTAGACGTGCCTGATCGCATCGATTTCGATCCGTATCCTTGGCAGAGTTTCGCCAACTGGATCTCTTCTCAGCTAGTGCGGTGGGACTTACAGGGCGATGGCAAAGCTGCTGAAGAAATTACTGACGAGACCTATGATTCGGTCGGAGAAGAGGTTTTCTTGACAGATTTGGCGAGAGAACTGGCTGAAGAAGTGGGGCTAAATCCACCTTCAGATATTTACCGAACAGAAAAATTGGAGTTTGATACCTTCGACCCAGAAACGCCAGGTGAGTATGTTAAAGAACAGATCGACAAGTACGGTGTTTAGCCTGATGTTTAAGACCGGCGCGTAGATACGGTGTTTAGAGACGCGGTGTTTGAAGACAGGGTTTATCTAAGTTATAGAGTCTGGGCTATGAAGTCTGAGCTGTATAGAAGCCTTTAGAGAAGTCTTTAATCGATCTTCAACTCAGTTCTTTATCTAGCTTTTCTGTCTATTTTCTATTCTCTATCTATTTCCATTTACTAAGGAGGTGTAAAACGCATGACACTGAGCGAATCAATGCTCAACAAGCCCAAAGCCGCAGACGGTGGACCCGCGTGGCTGAATGAAAACATAAAGGCAGTCGGACTTTTTGTAATCTCACTGCTGCTGTTCTTAGCCTTTTGGGAGCTAGGGGCAAACATGAAGTGGTTTGCAAAGGGGATGCCGACGGCCTCTAAAACCCTGCAAGAGCTGTGGTGGTGGTCAACTCATCCGTTTTTTGACAACGGGCCTAACGACCTGGGCATTGGCTGGAACCTGTTGGTAAGCCTGCGCCGAGTCGCGATTGGCTACACGCTAGCTTCGATTATCGCGGTACCCCTTGGCATCCTTATCGGCATTTCCCCAATTGCCTACAAGGCCTTCAACCCCTACATTCAGCTGCTCAAGCCAGTGTCTCCATTAGCCTGGCTGCCGCTGGGCCTCTACATTTTTAGAGACTCTGAGCTAACAGGGGTTTTCATTATCTTGATCTCTAGCATCTGGCCCACACTCACAAACACAGCCTTCGGCGTTGCTAACGTCAGCCCCGAATATCTAGATGTTTCTAGAACGCTAGGGGCCTCTAAACTGCGGACCATTTTCAAGATTATTATTCCGGCGGCGCTGCCGAATATTGTCTCTGGCCTGCGGATTAGTATGGGGATTGCCTGGCTAGTCATTGTCGCGGCTGAAATGCTGTTGGGCACAGGGCTAGGCTATTTTATCTGGAATGAGTGGAACAACCTCTATATTCCAAATATCTTGGTGGCTATCTTCATCATTGGCTTAGTGGGCCTCATTCTAGACAGCATTTTTGCTGCGCTTGAAAAATTTGTTGAGTTTGGTCGCAAAACATGAGTCTTACTTCAATTGAGTCTATCCACCATTCAGCCGGTCAGCCAGCCCGTAATACTGTGTCTCTAGAAACAAAGGTTGCACAGCTCTCTATCCGCAACGTGACGAAGGTTTTTGCCGGAAAAAAAGACTTTTTTAGCAAGCTCTCTCGCAATACCACTCGCGACTTTACGGCCATTGAAGACATTAGCTTAGACATTGAGCCTAATACCTTTGTCTCAATTATTGGCCCTTCTGGCTGCGGTAAGTCTACGCTGCTAGATATGATTGCAGGGCTTTCAGACATTAGCGGCGGAGAGATTCTGCTAAATGGCCGTCCGATTTTGGGGCCAGGGCCAGATCGCGGTATGGTGTTTCAAAATTATGCGCTGATGCCGTGGATGAGCGTTGAAGAAAACATTCGCTTTGCAGTGGAAACGGTGTATCCGAAGCTGTCACCTAAGCAGCTGACGCGCCGCATTAAAGAAAACATTCAGCTCGTTGGGCTAACTGGCGCTGAAAAGAAGCACCCTCATGAGCTTTCGGGCGGCATGCGCCAGCGGGTTGGCATTGCGCGGGCCTTGGCCATTGACCCTCAAATTTTGCTGATGGATGAGCCTTTTGGCGCACTCGATGCGCTCACCAGGGGCTTTTTGCAAAGTGAAGTTGAGCGCATTTGGGAGCAGCAGCGAAAAACGGTGATTATGATTACGCATAGCATCGAAGAAGCCCTGCTGCTTTCAGACCGCATTGTGATGATGACAAAGGGGCCTGCTGCTCAGGTAAATGAGATTTTGGAAGTGCCTTTCCCCCGGCCTCGGAACCATGAAACTATTGACCAGCATCCGGCCTATCATCAGCTTAAAACTGCAATGGAGCGGCATTTGTTCCGTGAGACTAGAGCAGTAGAAGAATCTCGCATTCGATAGCGAGCTTTCAGATTTAGAGACGGCTAGATTTAGAGACGGCCAGATTTAGACGACGCAGTAGCTTAATTTCAATCACTTAATTTAGAAGGTGTAGATTATGACAACTCCAGAAATCACCGCAAAGCTGTTAGCGGCAAAAAAAGAAAAAGGCTTGAGCTTTGCAGATTTAGAAGAAAAGCTGGGCTATGACGAAGTGTGGATTGCCTCTGTTTTCTATCGTCAGGCTAGTGCTTCTGAAGAAGAGGCGAGTAAGATGGTCGAGCTGCTAGGCCTGGGGCCAGAATTTGCCGAGGCGCTGACTGAATGTCCGATGAAAGGCGGCTTAGATCCTTTGGTGCCGACCGATCCGCTGATCTACCGTTTCTATGAGATTATGCAGGTGTACGGCATGCCGGTGAAAGCGGTGGTTCACGAAAAGTTTGGCGACGGCATTATGAGCGCAATTGACTTTTCGATTGATGTGGAAAGAGAAAAAGATCCGAAGGGCGATCGCGTCAAAGTCATTATGTGCGGTAAGTTCTTGCCCTATAAGAAATGGTAAGCCTAAATTAAGGCACACCGATTGCTAAATGCCCCGGCCCAAAAGGCTGGGGCTCTTTGTTGGCAGAGCTTTGGAGTGAATGATTGCCCATTAAAGCCGATGGGCTTTAATGAGAAACGTATCGTAATTAGAAAATGATTGTTTTGTTCTGACTCGCCTTTGGGAAAAGGTTGATATCTTTGGGGTTGATATCTTTGAAAAGTGATTGATTGGCAAGCGATTGATTCACGGCCCTGGCCGCTATCAAGCCGCATTCTATCAATCTGCACTCTATCAACGAGCCATGACTTACATTCATCCCTCGCTGCCTTTGCCGACTGGCCTTGCGACAGAAGATTTTTGGGTGTTGCCCACACCGTTACCGGACGCGCAGGCACGCTTGCACCACCTGACAGAAGCAATTTATGCTGATTTGGAGGTGCTAAATCATCCGAGTAAAAACTGGGACTACAGCCGGGATCACAGCATTTTAGAAGTGGCCATTTTGGGTGCGGGCCACTGCGGTAAGTCTACGGCCTTTGGGCTGCGCCGACACGGCATTGAGCGGGTTCGCATTTTTGATCGCCGTCAGAGCGGGCAAGAAGGGCCCTGGCGATCGTTTGCCCGCAACGCCACCCTCAGAACGCCCAAGAACGTCACGGGTGGACTAGAGTGGGGAATTGCAAATCTTCACTTTAGCCGCTGGTGTGTTGCCTGCTATGGAGAAGCCTATTGGGAGCGCATTAAATATATTCCACGGCTGCTGTGGGCGGACTATCTTGATTGGTATGGCAAGATCTTGGATCTGCCCATTCAAAACGATACTCAGATTAAAGAGATCGTGTGGCACGAGGAGGAGCAGTGCTTTTGGCTAAGCGCCTTGCATCAGGGTAGGCCAGAGCGCTACAAGGCCCGGTTTATAGTCTTTGCCACCGGTATGGAGTGCGCAGGTGGAAAGAAGATCCCGGCGATTATTAAAGAGCGTTTGCCGGAACGCTGCTATCAGCACACGATGGATAGGATTGATTTTGAGACGCTTGCTGAGCAGAAAGTTGTTGTTGTTGGCGGCGGCTCTAGCGCGTTTGACAATGCGCTGATGGCGCTAAAGGCGGGGGCCAAGTCGGTCGATATTATGGTGAGGCGATCGCAGCTAACCAACCTAAACCGCATTCGCTGGAGCGAGTGGAATGGCTATCACCGCCACTATATTGATCTGCCCGATGACATGAAATGGGCCTACAGCCTAGCCGAGTTTCGCCTGGGCCAGCTGCCGCCTTCGCATACTTACTATCAGGCGATGAGTCACCCTCGGCTGACGCTGTATACAGACGCGCCGATTAAATCGCTGACGTACCGTGACGGAAAAATTACCGGTGATTATGGCGATCGCACCTTAACCCACGACGCCATGATTTGCGGCACCGGGTTCGTCACAAACCTAGACTTTCAGCCTGAGCTGAGCGCACTAGCACCTCACATTGCTCGCTGGCAAGACCGCTACACCCCCGCGCCCGGCGATGAGCAGACGGAAATGTCAGGCTATCCCTACCTGGGCAAAAGCTTAGAATTTACGCCGCGCGCAGCCGAGCATGACTATCTAAAGCGCTGCTATTACCTGTGCTCTGGCGGGGCATTGGTGAGCGGGTTTAGAGCGCATCTATCGGGATTGCAGTTTGCGCTGCCACGGGTGGCTTACGACATTGGCAAACAGCTATTTATTGAGCATCGAGAAGACATTTGGTCTGCGTTTAATGCCTACGACGTGCGTGAATATTAACCAGCGTCAGAACGGCGTCAGAACAGCACAAGCATTGAACAGCATGAGTAGAGAACAGAGCGCTGGTCTCAAAACGGATCGCTAACCGTATTGCAAGATACGATCTCTTTGCGTGAATAGGCTTACAAGAATATAGAAAATGTCTTAATGCATTAGGCATTTTTGAGTCGAGCTGCTTTGTTTGATGACAGCCATAGCCTGCAAATGTGTAGTCTGCAAATATGTCCTAAGCAACTTGACGAAAGCCATAGACACGAAGTTTGTGAAATAAATGCCACTATCTACCAGGTCGTCTGTTGAAACCAAAGTTGTTGAAAAAGCGGCAGCGGAAGATTACCCGCTGAGCGCAGTACCGCTGTTTGATCGCAAGCCTTTTTGGTCTTTATCGCTGTTGCTAATGGGGTTTGCGTTAACCTCTACAACACTTTTTGCAGGCGGCGCGATTGGGCCTGCTTTTAGCTTTCCACAGCTTATTGCGGTGATTATCATCGGCAATTTGATCTTAGGTGCGTACTGCGCGGCGCTAGGCTATATCGCCTCACAAAGCGGGCTAACGACTGTACTGATGGCACGTTTTAGCTTTGGCAATGCGGGCTCGCGCTGGGTAGATTTTATTTTAGGGTTTACCCAAATTGGCTGGTATGCGTTTACCACCGCAGTAGTTGTGCAGGCGCTGCTAGGGGCGTTTGGGGTTGAAGCCACGGGGCTTTGGTACGTGCTGCTTGTGTTCTTTTTTAACTATGCGTTTTGCGCGACGGCCTACATTGGCTACAGCGCAATTGACTGGCTCAGTCGGCTGGCGGTCCCGGCGATGTTGATTTTGGTGGCGGTGAGTATGGCGCTAGCGTTCCGAGATTTTGGCAGCGCGACGATTGCGCCACCGACAGGAGACTTAAGCATGGGCGCGGCGTTGGCGGTGGTAATTGGCACGTTTATTTCGGGTGGAACGCAGTCTACTAACTGGAGCCGGTTTGCAGATTCTGGAAAGAGCGCGGTGATAGCAACGCTGAGCGCCTTTACGCTGGTAAATGGCATATTGGTGTTTGCCGGTGCGTTTTGCGCGCTGGTGTATGGATCGGAAGATTTGGTGGCCGCGATGAGCACGCAGGGAATTTTAGCGGGCGGCGTGCTGCTGTTGATTTTGAACGTATGGACGACGCAAGACAACACCATCTATGCGTTTTCGGTAGCAGGGGCAAATATGTTTCGCACGCGCAAGCGACACGCGTTTGTGCTGGGCGGGGCGACGCTGGCGCTCGTGCTAACGCTCTCGGGTATTTATGACCTGCTGCCGACGTATTTAATCTTTTTAGGAACGGTGATTCCGCCGGTGGGTGGAATTATTATGGTGGATTTTTGGCTACGACACGGGGGGGAGTTTCCCTCGCTCACAGCGCGGATACCGGCGTTTAACTGGGCGGGCATTATTGCCTATATTGTCGGCTCTGTGGTGGGCTACACGACAGGCAACGCTGGCTTGGGAATTGGGCCAGTGAACGGTATCCTCACCGCAGGGGTACTGTACGGAGTGCTGTATAGCGTGATTTTTCAGCCAATTCGAGACTGATGCTGACTTTTTTTGAGGAGTGTTTTTGCAGAAAGCCCTTTAAAGAGAGAATAGCGAGAACGTATGCAGTGGATAAGGTGAGATGTCAGATTCTGTTCAACTAGTTCGCGGTAAGTGGGTTTTTACGGGCGATCGCACGCTGATTGACGGCGCGATCGCAATTCAAGCTGACAAGATTTTGGCAGTAGACGACTGGGAAACGCTGCGCGATCGCTACTCTACTGCCTCGGTTGTCGGCTCTGCTAATCACGCTGTTATCCCTGGACTAATCAACGCTCACCATCACAGCAACGGTGTCCCTAATTCCCTGATGGGAATCGAAGACGACTTGCTAGAGCCTTGGCTATATTCTCGCCACGCTGCTAGACCGCAAGATGCGAAGCTACGGACGCTGTTGAGCGCGGCCTATTTGCTTAAAACCGGCGTAACGAGCGTTGTAGATGTAGCCACCATAGGCGACTCTGCCGAGGCCAGTGAGCAGACGATGCAAGCGTGCCTCGGAGCCTATGAGCAGGCCGGTTTGCGAGTCGCCTTTACCCCCGGCGCAAGGCATGAGAGCCTGCTGGTTCATGGGAAGGGGCAAGACGCGGCGTTTATGGCCACGTTGCCAGCCGCACTACAGCAAAGAGTCAAAGCGCTAACACCGCCAGAGCAAACGCTTTCGGCTCAAGACTGTTTGACAGTTGTGAGTAACACAGTTCAACAATATCAAAAGCATCCTTTAATTGACGTGTGGTTTGGGCCGCCAGGACCGCAGTGGGTGGGCGACGAACTGCTGATGAAAATGGTAGAGGCAGCCGATCGCCTGGGTACAAACGTGCAAACCCACGCGCTAGAATCTTTTTATGAAAAAGAGATGGGCCCCAAGTTCTACGGCAAATCTGTGGTGGCTCACTTGCAGTCGCTAGGGGTGCTGAGCCCGCGCTTTTCGCTAGCGCACGGCGTGTGGGTCAGTGAGGCCGATATTGAAATTTTGATAGAGACAGGAGCCGCGATCAGCCATAACCCAAGCTCTAACCTACGGCTGCGGGCAGGAGTTGCGCCGCTGAACGCGCTGCTAGCAGAAGGCGTGACGGTGGGCCTGGGGATGGATGGAACGACGATTAATGACGACGAGGATATGTTTAGTGAGATGCGGCTGGCCGCTCGGCTACAGCGATCGCCGCAGATAGAAGAGAGCGTCCCGACGTTTGAAGAGATTTTTCAGGTGGCGACGACGGGCGGGGCCAAGCTTTTGGGCAAAGAACACAGTTTGGGCAAGCTGGCACCGGGCTATCAGGCAGATGTGGTGCTGATAAACTGCGAGTGTATGAGCTGGCCGTGGATAGCGCCAGAGGCAGATCCGTTCACGGTGGTGATGATGCGGGCGCGCAGCTCGGATGTGGAAACGGTAATTGTCAATGGCAATACGGTGCTAGAAGGCGGCAATCCTACTGGCTTTGATCTATTAGAGGTGGGGCAGGCGCTGGCTGAGCAGCTAGGCTCATCGCCCCAGCGAGCAGACTATCAGGCATTGGCAAAAGCCATGCGTCCTCACTTGGTTCAGTGGTATGCTCGCTGGCAAACGCCAGCACTAGACCCTTTTGTTACTTATAATTCACGCAGTTGATTGAGATTGGGTTGGACAGCTAAATTAAAGAACACACGTCAGCTACCGGGCTTCGAATCCGCTCAGCCCTCGGGTAGTGGCGAATCGACGGGCATTGAGCGTAGTCGAAATGCGTTTTATAGATTGTTCGACCGACCTGCTTAAGCAAAGCAGCTAACTGAAACAGCCAAGCTAGAAAGAGAGTTGGAATCCGCCAGCCACTATCATGCTGTCATTGTCGCTGAAGGCATCTTCTACGCGTAGATAAATGCCGGGGCCTTTGGCTTCGCCAGTGCCGACAGTTTGAGCAATGCGATCGCCTGATTCGTCAACCACAAACTGATTAACTCGAACATCAACCAGGTCGCCATTCACGCTGGTGATCGTCTCCATTTGCCGCTGCCCATTTGTGTCTAAAACAGGCTGAGTCTGGTAGAGCGCGATCGCATTGCCTTCGCTGTCATACTGATAGGCTTCTGCGCGCACTTCTCCAAACGGATGAAAGAGCACTTCTGCGCGCCAGCCGGTTTCAATACCGCCAATTCCTCTGCCAATCCCTCTGCCAATTACAGTGTCTTGCGCAAATAGCTCTGTGCGCACGGTGTTAGCTGCCGAGGTCCAAGGCGTGTTGCCAAAGTTCAACAAACCGCCAAAAGTAAGTTCGCCCTGCACCGCCGAGAAATTTGCATAGCTGTCGGTGTTTTCGACAGAGGTGCGATCGCTCTCAACTTGCTCAGAACCTAGCGACTCTAGGCTCGTCTGCGTTTCAGAACTGACCTGGACTTCTTCGCCTTTAATGATTTTGCGATCGCGCGATAGCACCCGCTCATCAACAGACACCACTTCCTGCTCGCCGTCTACAAAGCGAACGTTAGTCAGCTCGCCTGAGAAATCAATATCAAAGAAAGCCATGCTGGCGTTCTGCGTGGTCTCAGTTCGCTGCTGCACCACCGTATCTCGCTGCGTAATCGGCGTCATAAAGACATTGGTCGTCCGCTGAGTCAGCAATTCACTGGCAATGCTATCCATCTGAATATCAAGCTGTCTAACGGTGTCGCGCTGATTGCCAATGCCCCCAGTCAGTGAACCGCCCAAATAAAGGCCAGCTGCTCGGGTGGTTTGTGCATAGGCACCTTGGCCAGGGTTGCCAGCAACTGTTTCTAGCGGAAATAGCGTATTGCCAAGACGGGCATCGGCTTCACTCATCAAGGTAACATCAACCGTGGGCACGCTAGCCGCGCCCGGTTCTTGAACATACGTGCCTTGAACACCGTTAAACAGTTCGTTCGCGGCATTGTTTCCGGGCGTCGTATCTTCTACCGCATAGATAGTAGACGTTTCTGCTACAAAGTTTTCAGGCTGCCGGTCGGCGGCGATAATTGAAAACCCACCCGCTGCAATCTCGTAGCCGTTAACCCCAGCCATAACGTCATAGCTTTCACCCAGCATCAGGGCCTGCCCTGGCTGCTGAGGCACTAGCGCATAGATAGCTCGCACCGCTTCTCCTGCCTCTAAAGAGAGAGAATCCTCGGCATAGCCGTCTTTGGTCCACTGGGGTAAAAAGCTTAGCTCACCCGTAGCGCGTTCAATCAGCAGACCACCAACATTGTCAGTATAGGCGGCGTTTCCTGGCCCAACGGCCTGCGAATCAGCCGGTGAAATTACAATAGCCCGATCGGCAGGCAGCTCAAAAATGCCGTTGGTAGGCAATAGCGGAGCACCTGAGACACTTTGCTGAGAGACAGCAGGCACATAGCCAACTAGCTTACGATTGTTAAATAGCCCTGTGGGTTCAACTAGGGGCGCACCGTCAGCGTTGGGATTGTTGATTACATTGCCCGCAGCATCGGTTACAAGGCGGTGAGTAGGGTTCAAAAACTGATTGATGCCCAGTGAGCCCGTAACGCTGGCTGTGTTGTCACCAAGGAGTGGATTAAAGCCTAGGTTGCCTGAGAGTAACGTCGGCGGCACGTTGGGATTATCAACCAGTGGCTTTAGCTGACCAGTCAAGCTAAGGCCATCGCTACCGGCTCGAATTTCACTATTGCCACTATAGCGGTTATAAACTAGCTGTTCGTTATTCTCACTCACCGCGCCCGTTGCATGGCCCAAAAGCTGAACAGAAGGCTGGCTACCAGACAGTTCTACTTGACCCCAGTCTCTTTCTTCTATCGCAACGCTGTCGCTACTAGCAACCGTCTCAACGATGTCCGTTTCAATGATTTCTTCTGTTCTCATTTCCGGGGCTAGCGCTGTTTCTAGCACCTTAGTTTTCACAGAGATAGAGTCGCTCTGGGCAAGCATCTGGGCCGCGCCCTGTCCATCTGAGACTTGGAGATAGTCACCATCATTAAAGTCCAAGTCACCACCGCGTCGGCCATCTTCTACGGCAAATTCACCAGCTGGAGAGAGATAGATACCAGATTCTGTTGGGGCTGCGCCATCGGAGCGGAGGTTGAGCACTCGCAGCTCAACGGTGTCGTTTGCGCCATAGGCCGCCGTTATCTGAGAAGCTTCTGGCAGCCGCTGTCCGTCTGGGCCAATGTTAACACCGCCACCGCTTACAAAGGTTGACTCACGGCTAACAACATTGCCACCCTCATCAAAGACTGTGACTTCAATGCCTTCTGCAAATCGATGGTTTCGGTGGCTCTGGCTGAGATTAAACTGGGTGGTGAACTGTAGGGAATCAGCCTCTAGCTCATACTGACCTGACTGACGGCTGATGGCCTGGTTTAAGGCGCGATTAATGTAGTCTAGGTCAGATGAAAGCTCTACGGTGTTGGGCGCAAGGCGATCGCGCGTAACCGGCTGAGAAACGCCTTCTTTAATATCTGTTGGCAGCTGTGTTGGCAGTGGAATAGCAGAGGTATTGTCTAGGGTGCCGGTTTGAATGTCGAAGGCATTGTTATCTATGCGTACTGAGCCGCTAGCAGCATCGTGCACTAGTGGGTTAGCAGAAGACAGCTGAGTGGTTGTTTGAGCGATCGCACTTTCTGTATCGAGCACCATGCCTAAAACGCTCAGACCACTGCTTAGCAATAACAGTGCAACCGCTGTAGGGGTGGATCGCGTGAGCGATCGCATACTCTGTGCTGAGCGGTAGCTATTCGAATAGTTGCCATAAATAGAGTAGCCTGTGCGATCAACAACAGAGTGAGTGAAAAAAGTTTCTGGTAGAATATTCATTCTTAGGCACCGGATTGTGTACAGGAAGCTCGTATATTGAACATATCGGTGTCCTAACAATCTTTTTTGATATGAGATCCAGTTTTTGATCTGTAGCTCTGCATAAAAAAGCTGCAAATAGCCACAAAAAAGCCTGCAACTAAAGGGTTACAGGCTTTTTGAATGCTTACTTTTGCTTGGTTTTCTTTTGATGTTATCGTTTGTGCCGTCGGTTAGTGCCTCGTGGCCAATTCGTACCAGTTAGACCTGAAACGACCAGAGCAAGAGAGTTTTAGGCGATCTCAGGGAAATATAAAATATTCTTCTTTCTACATATATTTAAGAAAAAAATGCTGAAAAAATCAAACAAAAAGAGAATGGTTTTTTTAATTCTTTAAACCACTTTTATGACACTGATTGTGGCGGCCTATTTTATCAGCAATGTCAGATGATATTTACAGGTAGTCTTCAGGTAGTCTCATAGCACTTTTGGGTTTCTACTTTCCCCCAGGGCTCTTTGTTTGACTAAAGTTAATTGATATTTTAGCTAACATTCAGCTTACCGTATTACACTGAGAAGCAATGTGTCAGTTTACACAACTGGATTTCTATTCTCATGGTTTCTTCACTTAAAAAAGCGTGGCTAATTTCGAGGATTAGCCACGCAGTATAGCCCTGTGCCAATGAACAAATCGGCTATGGTTTACACGAACGTAAACGCGCTGCTGTTGAGCTGATCGCCCGTTTTAATAATGGCAATTAGCTCATCTTGCTGACCGTTAGGGCTATCAATAAAGAGGGCCTTGCCGCTTTCTACACCCTGCGGAGACGCCCCCAGGCGGTAGTTATACTTTGCACTGAGCTGAATGACATCCCCTTGCCCACGGTTAAAATCGGTGATCAGGGCATAGTCCTTCAGGCCCATCGACCCCGACTGGCCATCGTCATAAAAAGTGCCGCTTTTGTCACCCAGTACAAAGCGATCGCCGCCACCGCCGCCAGTGAGAACATCTTTTTCATTCGGCTTATTTTGAGATGAACCCTGTAGCACATCTTTGCCACTACCACCCAGGAGCTGGTCGTTACCCGCCTCTCCAAAAAGCTGGTCGTTGCCGCTACCGCCAACTAGTCGATCGTTACCAGCGCCAGCATTGATCGCATCATTGCCCTGCCGACCATAAAGTTTTTGATTGGCAGGCCCACCAACCAGCTTATCGTCTCGGCTCGTTCCGTTAATCACCGACCGGTTGTTAAAGGTCGGCTCTGGTGTGGGCGTGGGTATAGGATTAGCATTGGGAGGGATAGGAGCCGATGTTGTAATCGTGCCTTTGCCAAATACCTGAGTCCAATAGCTGTTGTAATTGACGCTGCCGGTATCCTTTTCGAGAAAGTAGTAGCCTATGCCAATCTCATTGTAAGCAGGGTTTAGCATATTGGCCCGATGACCAGGACTGTTGATCCAGCCATCGACAACTTGTTGCGGCGTTCGGTAGCCTACTGCAATGTTTTCACCCACAGTCTTAGACTCGTAGCCTGCAGCGTCAGTCCGGTCCCACGGTTGCGTGTCGTCTTTTCCAGTGTGGCTAAAAAAGTCTAGATTAGCCATGTCTTGCGAGTGCTTATCCGCAGCTTTTTCCAGATTTTGATCGATTACCAATGCCTTTAGTCCGTTCTTTTGACGAAAATCATTGGTAAGCTTCAGAACTTCTTGTTCAAATGCACTGTTTTGCATAGGTTTCTTGTTCACAATAAAAGACTAGATCTTGAAAGCGGCAAATGCATTTGACAGTGCGACTAAAAGTGCGACTATATTCACACTTTGCGAGGCTGATAGAAATTTAGTGACGATTTTCAAGATCTTCTTTTACAGCAAAATAAGAACGTATTCTTACTTCGCACCGACAGAAGCTATCGGTTATGAGGCCCGCTTTATCAGCGGATTTTACTTCAGGATAAAAGTCACACCCAAGCTAAAAGCGAGAAGCTGAAGAAAGTGACTAGGTAGCTGCTTTCAGCGGCTATAATCCCGGATGCTGTATCCGGACAAAAGGCTGGAAATGTTGACTCCAGATGTTAGCTCAAGATGTTGACGCGATGTTGTCACCGTTTGGGCGATCGTTTTTTTGTTGTGGTCACTTTCTTATTTTTGTTCTTGTCTTTGTTCTTGTCGTTGCCCTTACCATTGGCCTTACTTTTGTGGGCGATAAGCTGAACGCGAAAGAACTCTGACGGCAATGCACTTCGGCCAGTCTAGAACCTGTTTTAGTGACTGTCAATCTTTTAGTGCCAGTTTAAGGATGCAGCCCAATCAGAAGATCTTATCGCTGCTGCTGTTGTCTATGGCTGCTGTTTATGCCTGTTATTTGTGGTTGCAGTCTGAGAACGCCGTCTAATTAGCCCTGTAATCAGCGTCAATCCAAAGATACTCAAAAGCGCTACCCACGCGACTAATTTTCCATTTTCGACTGGGCCTACCCCTTCTGAAAACAGCCCTGCTCCTAGCGCTACAAAAGGAGGGTTAGAAACGGCAATGCTAATGACCAGGGCGGGTAAAAACTTTTTCCAGGGCGTGCGGGCTAGCCCAGCACCATAGGCCACAAAGTCGAAAAAGCTGGTCATCATCAGCGCGCTCATCAGAAAGAAGTTGTTCTCTAAGTTTTTTTTGCTGAAGCTATCTACTTTTGACATAAAGCGATCGCCCACTAGCCGCCTGACAAAAGCTCGGCCAAACCTAGACGCCAGCCAAAAACTCAGCGAGCAAGACAGCAGATCGGACAGACAAACCACTGCCATGCCCCTACCAAACCCTAACAGCCCGCCAGATAGAACAGAATACGCGGTTCCAGGTAAAGCCGGAATCACAACGCTGGTAAAGCGCAGGCAAAATAAGCCTAGCGGTGCCCACACGCCGAGCTGCTCGACGTAGGCCCTAATTTCTTCCTTGCCAATGCCGAGCTGCTTCATGACGACCAGTGGAATGGCCACAATGGCTATCAGCGTGATGAACCCTAAGATTTTGCGCGATCGCTTGTTCATTGACATATCTACAAACGGTATGCATTAGCATAATCGAAATCAGGCCCCTGCAAAAGCCTAGGCCGCCTTCTATCACCTGCTTCTGTGGCGTACTTTTTTCCCTCTAGAAAAATACAGCGGGAAAAGTGCCATAAAATATCTTAATAAATCAGTAAAACCCCGTAGACTTCAGAAAAGTAGACTTCAGAAAATACATATGCGATACCTCTTAGCCCTTCTATCAGTAGGTTTCCTTTTAATGGGATGCACTGGCAGCGATACTGGCAGCAATAGCGCGATCGCGCCAGAAAGCTCATCAGAAAACTCACCGACAGCAGCAGAAAACCCTGATGGCACCGCTGAGGCGGATGAGGCGTCTGATAGCGCTAATGAAGATGAATCGACCATCGAAGACAGCAAAGACGAGGCGGATGAAAACGGCAGCGACGAAGAAGGAAAAGACGAAGAGGGAGAAAACGAAGAGGGAGAAGACGAAGAGGCGGGCTTAAACCAAACGAATGTAAAGCTGGTTGTCAAAAGCCAGACAACGGGCGGTCAAATTGTAGTTGAAACCGTCGCCACAGCCCGAGACGGCTGGGTCTCTGTCCATAGAAGCCAGTCGGACGGCAGCATTTTGCTCTCTGAGGGGATGGGCGAAGCTCGGGTAGATTCGGGTGATAGCGAAGATGTGATCATAGATTTGTGGGAAGCACCTGCTATTGGCGAGAAGCTTTGGGTGCTGCTGCACATTGATGCAGGCGATCGCGGCGAGTACGAATTTCCAGGCAAAGATCAAGCCGTACAGAAAAACGGAGAAATCGTAGCCCGCTCTTTCACCATAAAAGATCCAAATGCAGATGACGACACGGAAGAAGACGCCGAATAGTGGGCCGAGAATCTGAAGCTACACTGCTGATGAGTAGGTCTCACCGTGTGTCGCTCAAATCAGGCTCATAGGATCAAGCTCATGGGCAATGCTCATAGACAATTGTCAACAGGGAAGGCATAATCAAAGAGCAGAGAAACTCACGAAAAAGCTGAGATCTTTTTCTAAGCGGTTAGGAAAAGAGGCTCAAAGCCGTTAAGTCAGCTTCGTCAGATCTTGTGCGGGTATAGCTCAGTGGTAGAGCGTTTGCTTCCCAAGCAAAATGTCGCGCGTTCGAATCGCGTTACCCGCTTCTTGCTAAAGACTCCTTACGTAGGAAATATAGAAATATAGGAAAGCTCCGTAGGGTTAAACACAGCCTTCTTTAAGCACATTCTTTAAGCACTTCTTTAAACAGATTGAGAATTGCGTTTTCTCACTAGCGCTCTTAGCCTAATTTTGGAGACTAGCCGCCGAGGTCTTGTATGAGCATTTTCATCTCATCAATTTCTCTAACCTGCGCTTCAATAATTTCTTTTGCCAGCTCTTGAACGCGTGGGTCTGAAAGGTTAGCCCTTTCGCTAGTGAGAATCGCAATTGAATGGTGTGGAATCATTGCCTTCATCCAAGCCACGTCACCCACGGTAACCTGACTGCGCACGAGCCAGAGAGAAAGCACAAACACTAAAATGCTGCCTACAAAAATACTGATGTTTGTTTTTCTGTTGGTGTACATATTCAGCATAAACCCAAGCATGATGCCCGCCATTGTGGCACCCATTACAACAGCCATGTACGCTCTAGTTTCGCTAAAGTAAATATGGTCTAGGCGGTAGGTATTCAAATACATCAAACCAAACATGACAACGGTAGATGTTGCAGTCATAGCTGCGAATCTACCGTATTTGTTCATTTCCATTTTGTTAGAATCCATTTTCTTCTCAGTTAATATGTTTTCTTTTTAGTTTCTTTAGCTGGCATGATTCGCGTTTTCTTCTGAACGCTCTGCATACAGTAATAGACAATTATGCGGCTGTTCATCTAACTTATGAGGCACGTATCAGAACGATTAGAGAGAAAATCATATACGTTTGAAATACGCTCATTTCACGCTGATTTCACGTTTACCTGCTACAGATGGTGGCGTTACCTTGTGTCGTTATCCAATCGATAAGTCAAGCCGTCCTTGACTCTGCCCTTGACTCTACAGTCCACTAGAGGCTTTATCGTAAGCATAGAAAACAAAAACGAGGTGTTTCTATGGAAACCGCTAGCAAGATTCAAAAGGCAAAAACAGCACAGGCTGTACGGTTATACCGTATGTCGATGCCAGAGCATGAATGCCCCTGGGGATTAAAAGCCGTCAAGCTGCTGAACGAAAAGGAAATTGAATTTGAGGATCATCGGCTAACCTCTAGAGCTGAGATCGATGACTTCAAAGCAGAGCACAGTGTTAGCGCTACACCACAAATTTTCTTTGATGACGAGCGTATTGGCGGATATAGCGACCTGGCAGACTACTTTGACGTTGAGGCTGAAGCAGAAGAGTATTCTTACACGCCTGTTGTTGCTATATTTTCGACAGCGGGCTTAGTGGCCTGGGCCGCAGCTTTGGGCGTTCCTGGGTTTATGGGTGTGTCGCTTTCTATGCTAGCGTCTCTCAAGCTGATGGACATAGAGTCTTTTACTGAAAGCTTTGAGAAGTATGATTTAGTGACTCAACAGGTAAAGCCCTATGCGAAAACGTTTCCATTTTTAGAGCTGCTGTTGGGTCTAGGTTTTCTGTCAGGAGTTGCGCCTGTCATCACAGGAATTGGATCTCTAGTGCTTGGCACCAGCGGTGCAGTTTCTGTCTTCAAAGCTGTGTATATAGACAAGCTAGAGCTAAACTGCGCCTGTGTTGGCGGAAATTCTAAAGCGCCGTTAGGCACAATCAGTTTTCTAGAGAATGCCATCATGATTGGCATGGGTGCTTTTCTATTATTTTCTGCGACAACGGGCAACACTGCTCAGCTCAGAGAAAAGGCAGTTGCTTTAGAGCCTCAACGAATTGAGCTATTAGCCCCAGGTGTTCAACAGTAGTATGCGATGTTATGCGATCGCTTATTTAACTGCCTAAAGGCAGCTTAGGAACAAGGATTAAATAACCTGACCGTTTCAGTCAGACACCCTACTCTTCGAGAAGAGCAAAGCCCTGCGGGCATGCGCGAGCGCAGCGCAAAGCTTCGCCGTAGGCGTTAGCCAGAACTGACCAATCCGCAAAAGCAGATTTTATTTAATCCTCGATCCTTAGCTGAGATAGCTTGACAGTTTGCTTTCTGCGCTTTGAGCGTTTGAGAAATTCAGTAGCATCGTCGACAAAGGAGTAAACCACAGGAACAACAACTAGCGTAAGTAGGGTAGACATAACCAACCCGCCCAAAATGACAGTGGCAATGGGCGAATAGGCATCCATGCCGGTTTCGGGAAAAAAGGCCAGCCGCACAATCACAATTAGCGTGGTCAAAGTCGTCATGACGATAGCTTTAAGTCTTACCGGGCCTGCTTCTCGAATTGCGATCGCCCTCGGCACCCCTTCTTTTCGCTTAGCCAAAATCAGCTCTAACAGCAAAATCGCCGCCGATAGCGAAACCCCAGAGAGAATCACAATGCCTAAGATCGAGACGGTAGAGAGCGTATGGTTGAACAACAACAACGCGCCAAACACACCTACAAGCTGCAAGGGCACTGACAGCATCATCACCAGCGGCTGCACGAACGAGCCAAACTGAATCACCAGAATGATATAAAGCAATACAAGAGAGACCAGCAGACCCTTGAGCAGCCGCGCAAATTCGATCATCATATCGGTCATATCACCCATAGAGTCAATGCCGTAGCCGGGTGGAAAGTCGAGTTCTTCGCCTGCTTGCATTGCGATCGCCATCGACAAATCCATCGAAGCAGGGCCATTTTTCCGGTAGTAGCCATTCACATACACCACCCGCTGACCATTCACATGCTCAATTAGCGTTGGCCCCTGCTGCGGTTCTAGCATTGCCACCGTACTCAGCGGCACCTGCTGCCCGTCTTGAGTCGTAATGTAAGTACTCGACAGATCTTGCACTGTGCCGCGATCGGCCTCGTCGTAGCGCACCAGAATTGAATTTTGTCGTACATTTGGGCGATTGTAGTAGCGACGAGTCATGCCGCCATTGAGCGCGTAGTAAGCCTGCTGAGACACCATTTGCACATTTAGCCCCAGCTCTTGGGCGCGGCGGCGGTCAATATTGAGCCGATACTCGGGCTGGGTCATGGCCGAGCTAGTAAACGGCATGTAGATATCAGGATTCGCTTCAGCAATATCTAACACGCCCTGCGCAAGCCGATGGAGTGTCTCTAAATCTTCGCCATACACCGCTAGCTGAATCGGAGCGGCAGAGGTCGCCATAACGTCTACGCCCATTTCTTTAAGGGCAATCCGCCGAATGCCAGGAATGGTTTGCTGGGCTTCGGCTTCAATGCCGTCCATAATTTGCCAAATATCTCGCTGCCGCGCTGTCAACGGCAAAATCGTCACCGTCATAGAGGCCGTATTCACCCCGCCCATACTGTAGCCCGTAAAATATGTGCTGTTGCGCGTTAGCTCAAAGCCAATTTGCGCCGATACTTTTTCTACTTCAGGCCGCTGTAAAATAATTTGTTCAAACTGGGCTGCCGCCACATCCGTCGCCTCAAACGAAGTACCCGCTTCCATTTCTAAGGTCGCCATAAACTGACCCGAGTCGCCCAATGGCATCATTTCCTGCGGAATAAAGGTAAAAAGAGAAATGGCAAGCACAACAGAAGCGCCTGCGATCGCCAGCGTAATCTCTCTGTTTTTCATACAGATATCCAGCAGCCAAGCATAGCCCTGCTCCAGCTTGCGAAAGCCATAGCGCACAGGCGTTGTCAGCACTTGTAGCCCGGTTCGACGCTGAGGCTTTTCAGCATGAGGCTTGAGCGTAAACGCTGCCACCAGCGGAATTAACGTAATTGACACCAGCAAAGAAGCAATAAAGGCAAACACCATCGGCCAAACGATGCCCACAAACATCAGCCCCGTCAGCCCACCCGAAAGAATCGTTGGCAGCAACGCTGCAATCATCACACAGCTTGCCGCCGCGCTCGCTAAAAACACTTCGCCTGTACCTTTAATGGCTGCTTTTACCGGCATAAAGCCAGCCCGCAGCTTCTGATCAATCGAATCGAGCACAATAATCGAGTCATCTACCAGCTTACCAATCGCCATCATCATGCCAATGAGCGTAGAAGAATTTAGCGACATACCGATCGGAATAAACGGCAGCGTCGAGAGCGCTAAGCTCGTCGGAATAGAGATCATGATGATCGCCGTAGCGCGGAAGTCTTCTAAAAAGACGAGAATGACCAGCCCTGCTAGCACAACGCTTACGAGCAGCTCTTGAAACGTGCTATTGATAATAAGATTGACTAAATACGAGTTGTCATAAGCTTCTTGAAATTCAATGCCTGAATACTCGCTGGCGATCGCTTCTAGCTCTGCTCGAACTCGCTCAATCACCTGCGGTGAGCTAGAATCTGGCCGTTGAATCGCATTGACAGCCAGCGCCGATTCACCATTATACCGATAGCCACTGCGACGTTCTTCAAAGGTGTCTTTTACCGTCGCCACGTCGCGCACATACACCACCCGCCCGTTTTGTTCTAATACTGGATAGTCCATCACGTCAGCAGCGCTAAGGGTTCGCTCATCCGTGCGAACTAAAATCTCACTGTCGCCCTGGGTAAGCGTGCCTGCACTCTGGCTAATATTGTTGGCATCAATGGCATCGCGTACCTGCACGATAGAAAGGCCATAGGCGGCAAGCTGCTGGCGATTTACAACAATCTGAAGCTGACGGCGATAGCCCCCAAAAATAGAGACTGCCTGCACGTCTTCTACTTGCGTAAGGCGATCTACCAGCGTATTATCAGCAAACTCTCTAAGCTGAAGCGGATCCCAGCTTTCACCTTTAAGTGCCAGGGTCAGCACAGGTCTGTTTAACGGATCAATAGGCAGCACCCAATAAGAGCGAAAGTTTACGCCATCAAACAGCAGATCACCTTCTGCCGCTGTCATAATGTTTTGCACAGACTGCACGGCTTTATCGACATTGCCGCCCCAGGCAAACTGAATAGTAACGATAGAATTGTCTTTCTGGGAGCTAGACCGAATAAAGCGCACCCCGTCTAGAACGCTCAGCCGCTGCTCAATCGGTTTGCTAACGTAAGTCTCTATTTCTTCGGGCGATGCCCCCAGAACCATCGTAACCACTGAAACCAGAGGACTTTCTACATAGGGCATCATCCGCACGGGCAGCAAAAAGAGCGTCAGCAACGACAGCATAATCACCGCGATATACAGGGCGGTGACCACAACCGGATTTTTGATTGACCAGCGGGTGAGAAACTCTTTCATTGTGAAACTGAAGTTCGTTTGTGAATGAAAGGCTAAGAGGCATTTTCGCTTAGCCTTTTATTTAGCTGAAATTAGCTGAAATTAGCTGAAAGCGCGTTTCACATATCAGCAAATAGTCAATTTACTCAGCTTCAATCATCAGATGACCCACGCCTTCTTTGCCATCTTCATTCAACACAGAGTGAACGACCCAAGGCCCTGCCATTCCGAGATAGGTGTTGACCGTGTAGATACCAGGTTCTGAGCCAGCTATTACCTCAGACTCGGCAGTCATTTTGTCCATGCCTTCCATTTCCGTCATATAAACGTCAACGGTCAGATTATCTGCTGTCACGGGCTCACCAGTCGCAGCATCTTTAACGGCAATAACAACTTCTGCATCGCCAGTTGGCAGGGTTTCAGGGCTGACCAGCGCAAATTCATAATCGCCTTCGCTAGTCGATTCCATGCCTTCCATATCTTCCATGCCTTCCATGTCATCAGGCATGGCTTCAGATGTCTCGGCGGTATCGGGAACAGCAGTGGCATTGGGGTCTGAGCTTGAGGCGCAGCCGGTTGCAATTAGGCTAATGGAAAGTAAGCTAATGGAAAACAGGCCAAAAAACAGTTTCTTCATAGGTTTAAGGGGTAAAGGTCTAAGGGGTAAAAGTCAGCGAGCATGTGTGAGCGGTAGCCGTTTGTAGGTCTGCTCAGTTAGCAAGCAGGCTAAGACGAGCTTTGCCTGTCTGTGCGGCATCCGTCACGGTAGCGTCTAGTATCCAGTCACCTTTCATGCCAAGGAAGGTGTTGATTTTGAATTCTCCGATCTGGTCAGCCGGTTCAATCTCAACTTTGGCGCTCATCGGGGCCATGTTTTTCATAGGCATAGTTAGGTTCACGTCTAGGTTTTCGGGCGCAATCTCAATCGGATCGCCGCTCTCCGCATCCTTAAGCGAAATTATAAAGTTAGTCTTACTGCCAGATTTCACGGCATTGGTGCCAACTAGCGCCATCTCAAGACTGCTAGTCGCGGCGCTAGCGAAGCTGTCTATTGAATTGCCGAGTTCATCGACGACAGCGACTTCGCTATTGGGCCTTAAACGACGGTAGCCAGAGGTAATCACCAGATCGCCCTCTTCTAGACCGTTCTCAATTTCTATCCGGTCGCTGCTTGCAAGCCCAGTAGTCACGCTTTTTCGCTGCGCCGTTTCGCCATTGACGACCCAGACTGCGGCTTCGCCGTTGAACTCTGTCACAGCAGATGTGGGCACAGAGAGGGCACTCGCTCGCTGCTCGGTGATAATCTCCATATCTAGGAACTGACCAGAGAGCAGCTGCCCGTTGGGGTTATCTACAACAGCTTCAACCGTGACCGTGCGCGTGGTCAGTTCCGTCTGTGGAAAAATGCTGGTAATCTGGCCGCGAACGACACCTGTAGACTCTGTACCGGGAACTGTTGTACCGGGAACTGTTGTATCTGGAATTGCTGTACCTGGAATTGCTGTACCCGGAATTGTGGCCACGATTGGCGTGCCGATGCGAATACGGCTGGCATCCTGCTGGGCGACATTGGCCCGCAGCCTTACCTGCTGGTAGTCACCGATTTTAAAAATTCCTGTCCCTGGCTGTACAACAACGCCCGGATCGGCCATTCTCTCTTGCACAACACCGCTAATGGGAGAGATGATCTGCGTGTAGCCTTCAACAGCCGACGCGCCGCTTAGCTGAGCTTCGGCGCGACTGGCCTGAGCCTGATCGCTGGTGACTTGGGCCTGTAAGCGTTCGAGCTTGGCATAGGCTCCTTGCAACATTGATTCCTTGGCGTCTACTTGAGAGATCAACAGATCGTACTGGTCTTGTGGGGTGGCTCCGGCGGCGGTGAGATTGGCAAAGCGATCGCGCTGAAGCCGCAAATAGTCTAAATCAGCCTGTACCTGCTCAATCTGCTGTCGCTGTTCTTCGGCTTCTGCTTGGGTAGCCTGCACGTCTGCTCGAAGTGCGATCGCTGTCGCTTCTGCTTCACCCGTTTGTGAGACGCGCTCAAGGGCATCTAAGGTTGCGAGCGTTTGTCCGGCTGAGACGCGATCGCCCGGATAAATCTCGTAGTTAGAAAGCTGGCCTGCCACCCGAGGATACACAGTCACCTCGGTATAGGGATAAATTGCGCCCGTATAGTTCACGCTCACATCCAGCTTTCCAGACTGCACTGCTTCTACGGTGACAGGGGTTGCATTAAAAGCGCCGTCCACGCCCATCATGTCGTCGTGAGACATCCCTTCTATGTCATGGCCCCCCATATTGTGACCTTCCATGTCCATGCTCATCATTTTGAACAGGCCGGTAGCTGCCACAATAGCGATAGAAAGACCGGCAAAGATGCCTAAGCCCAGCAGCGCTTTGCGAGAAGCTTTCCACCAGGGAGCCGCAGGCGAATTTTCATTGTCACTGACCGGAGAAGTCGCAAGCGATGCGCCAGAAACAGGCCGCGTTCCATTCGACTGAACAGATTCCGGCGGTATGGGCTCCGCTGGCGTAGGGGCTTCATCAGGTTCAGAAGAGTAGCTCATCGGCATAGTGACACGACATTTATCTAACAACGATCGGCACAGGGCTAATCGCAGCCAGTCTCAACCATAAAGGCTGATTATGAAATGGCAATGAAATTAGGCTTAGCTCGGTTGGAAGCCTAGACTGGCAGTGCGAGCGTGAACGTGCTTCCCGCATTAGGGCGTGTCATCAATTAGAGAGACGAAAAAATTATCAGGTGTTTTTATCATAAAGGCGCTGACATTAAAAAGGAACGATGACAACTCGACGGTATGCCCTGCGTGATGACCAATGGGAGCGGGTA
>Ga0209194_1000231_pt1 | contig 49056 bp, 50 predicted proteins | sample COGITO_mtgs_1004_FD_184787 | JGI IMG/M metagenome (GOLD analysis project Ga0209194, IMG submission 184787) | Pelagic marine microbial communities from North Sea - COGITO_mtgs_100413 (SPAdes) (version 2) | ecosystem: Environmental > Aquatic > Marine > Epipelagic ... | reverse complement strand
ACGGCACAAATTTTGCCGGTGGTTAGCGATTCATAGATCTGGTTGATGAGCGCTTCGCTGTCGTCGTCAATTTTGCTACCGGCAAATACGGACATTAAAAACGTTCGATCGGCTTGGGTAATCTGGCGAGTGGCGAGCATTTTGGCTGCCCTTTTTTTGATGGCTACGGATTCAGCAGAAGGCATAGAGCACCGCTTCAAAACGTTGTTTCAAATATGCCCATTTTCTGAGACTTTGCTAAAAAGGCCTTGCTAAAAAGGCTTTACTAAAAAGACTGCGTTCATAGGCGCAGTTAGCCCTATAAAACGCAGTCTTCTTTTTACTATCTGCCTATCTATCTATCCGTCTACCTGTGGTCGCTGCGTAAAGCAACGTTTCAGGGCGACGTTGCGGTTATACAGCCGCTAGCTCTTTTACAGGGCGCTTGCTGTTGCGAATGTCGTTAATCGCTGTTGCGTAGTCGTCGGCTTTAAATACAGCGGAGCCAGCAACTACGGCGTTTGCACCGGCTTCTAAAACTTGCCAGGTGTTGTGAGACTTGAGGCCGCCGTCTACTTCAATCCAGGGATCGAGGCCGCGCTCGTCGCACATGGCGCGGAGCTTGCGGATTTTGGGCAGTACGCCAGGAATGAAGCTCTGACCGCCGAAGCCTGGGTTGACGCTCATGATGAGCACAAGGTCGCAAAGCTCTAGGCTGTACTCAATGAGATCTAGGTTGGTGCCTGGGTTGAGGACAACGCCTGCCTGCTTGCCCAGCTCTTTAATTTGGCCCAGCGTGCGGTGTAGATGGGGCGATGCGGTGTGCTCGCAGTGCACTGAAATGATGTCTGCGCCAGCTTTAGCGAAGTCTTCTACGTACTTCTCGGGTTCGACAATCATCAGGTGAACGTCGAGGGGCTTGTCGGTATGAGGGCGAACTGCATCGACAATCATGGGGCCGATGGTGATGTTGGGTACAAAACGGCCATCCATCACGTCGATGTGAATCCAGTCGGCACCGGCTTTGTCTACGGCGCGAATTTCTTCGCCAAGACGGCCAAAATCAGCGGACAAAATGGACGGTGAGATAACGGTGGATTTGTTGCTTGGCATCGGTGGACAGCCTCTCGCTACGGATTGTTTGCTATAGAAAATTTTCTATTCGAGCCGCCTAGAAGGCGAGCATAGAGAAGGATCTATATAGTGTATTCATTGTAACAAAATATTTAGCTTGCCAATAATAAGAATTTGTTGAAGTGGGCGTTTCCTCACATTGCTGACTCACATCGCCTGAAAGTGGTCTGGAGATTGTCTAGCAGTTTTCTAAACACTGTGCGGGGCTTGATCTGCACAGTAATTAGGCTAAAGTTGCCTTATATTCATTCAAGATTCTTGATACATGCCTCACTTCAGAACCCGCCGCCCGTTTGCTGCTTGTTTTAGTAAAGCTGGTCAGTTTATAGAGCGCAAAAGACGGGGCCGCTCTGCTAGTTGGCTGATGGGTTTAACGGCTGGTTCGATAGGTTTAGCCGTGGGTGTACCGGCGATCGCCCTTTCGGATTCTGTTGGGGTGGATGGCATTGACGCTTTGCGACTGCAGGCAGAACCCTACAACCTAACGGGATATAAAATCGCTGTTGGACAGGTAGAAATTGGCCGACCGAGTTTTTTTGGCTTGGACAAGCTGGCGGTTGAAAATTCGCCGGTTACCGTGGGGCGGGTGTTGCAGTTGGATGGCCCGGCGATCGCAGATGAGCTGGTCGATGGCCATGCCAATAATGTGGCTAGCGTGATTGTCAGCCGGGACAAACTGCTCAAAGGCGTTGCACCGAATGCGTTTTTGTACTCGGCGGCGGTTGGCGAACTCTCAGAATTTAGCGGCCAGCCGGATGAGTGCCTCACCTCGCAGACCGTGGCTTTGCAAAACAGCGGCGATGTGCGAGCAATTAACTACAGCTTTGGCGAACCGCTAACGCGCGACGAAAGACGCAATGCGATACTAGACGGCAATGCGCTATTGACTCAGTGCATCGACTGGTCTTCGCGAGTGCACGACGTGCTGTATGTAATTGCGGGCAACCAGGGCAGCGGCGGCATTCCGCTGCCAACTGACAACTACAACGGCATTAACGTGGCCTACTCCACTCGAGTCGGTGACGAGTTTGTGCAGGTAGACCGGGCCAATTTAACTAGCGAGCCTCGCCGCACTTCTTACTACGAGACGGCGACGGAAAAAAATGTTGGCCTGCGGCGTTCGATTAATTTAGTCGCGCCGGGTAGCCGGATTGAAATGTTTGAACCTGACGGGAGCCGGACGCAAAGCAGCGGCACCAGCTTTGCCGCCCCACATGTGGTCGCGACGGTAGCTTTGCTGCAAGAGTTTGGCGATCGCCAATTTCGATCGGGAGCGGCCAACTGGAGCCTGGACTCTAGAAACCCGCTGGTGATGAAGTCGGTGATTTTGAACTCGGCGGACAAGCTGAAGGATGCAGGCGATGGAAAACTGCTGGGCATGAGCCGGACGCTGCTAGACGAGCGCGGCAAAGACTGGACAGCCTCCGATGCCTATAGCAGCCAGAGCGTGCCGTTGCACAAAGAACTGGGCACCGGTCATCTCAATGCGTTTCGAGCTTACGAGCAGCTCGCTGCTGGAGAGTGGATGCCGGGGACAGTTCCGGCGATGGGCTGGAGCTATAGCCAATTGGAAAAGACGGGCAGTACGGCAGACTATGTTTTTGAGCAGCCTTTGCAGGGCGGCAGCTACGTAAACGCGACGCTGGCCTGGCAGCGAACTGTGGATTTGAATTCTGACGATGACTATTTTGACGTGGGCGAGAGCTTCTCAGGGCAGGAACTGAGTAATTTAGATCTGTATCTATTGCCGGCTGCTGCGGATGATATTAGTCAGAGCGTGTGGTCGTCGGTGAGTGCGGAAGATAGCATAGAGCATATTTTTATTCCCATTCCGGCGGACGGTCGCTACAAGCTAAGAGTGGTGCAAAAGCAGGCTGTAAGTGGCGCTCAGCCTTATTCTTTGGCCTGGTGGACGAAGCCGGTTGAGTAGGCTGGACTGGATACCCTGGCGTTAGGTCAGCAGAGTTGGGTCAGCAGAGTTAGGTCAGCGGGGTTTTGCTAGGAACGCCGACGGCTCTGGGCAAATCGTCTGGGGTGGGGGCTACTTTGTGAATGAAAAGGCAGTGGCGAACGCTTTTGGTAATGGGCGTTTCCCAGCTTTGTAAGTCGGTGAGTTCGCCGCCGAGCAGGTCGAGTACGGGAAGTAGGGCTTCGGTATCGTCGGTGCTCCACTGACCGCGAAAGAGAACAGCTTGGCCGTGGATTTGTAGCAGGGGCAGGACGTATTCGGCGCAGGTGACGGTGGATCCTACCGCGCGAACGAGTGCGAGATCGTAGGTTTCTCGGTGGGCGGCTTGTTGGCCCATAGTTTCGGCGCGGATGGCTAGACAGTTTGCTTTGATGCCAAACGATCTGAGCTTGAGATGCTGGCAGAGTTCTTGCAGGAAGAAGATTTTTTTGCGGGTGGAGTCTACCAGGGTGAGGTCTATGGGGCCAGTGGTTGGGTAGAGAGCGATCGCAGCGGGCAGTCCTGGAAAACCGCCGCCCGTGCCAATATCTACGATTCGAATGGGCGGTTCCTTTTCGGTTGCTGCGTCAGTTGCTTCGGTTCCTGCTGCGATCGCTTCTTCTAGCACTGGATCAGAATCTGCCGCATCGGCGTCATCTGGCTCGTCTGCTATCCAAGGGGCTAATCCGCTGACTGAGTCCCAAAGGTGCTTTTCCCAAAATTCTTCGGGTTCGGTGATGCGAGTAAGGTTGAGCCGGGTATTGCCCTCTAAGATTTGTTCGTAGAGCTGTTGAAAGAGTGCCTGTTGATCTGAAGTGGGCTGCCAGCTAAGGGTTTGCTGCCAGAGATTGAGATGGGTGGGGAGTTGGGTGGCAGGCATACGATGAGTGATGAGTGAATTTAGCTCTGAATTTAGCTCTGAATTTAGTTCTGAATCTAGTCTGAATTTAGTCTCTAGGCCGGTGGCGATCGCGCAGCGTTTCGGGGTCGGCCCTAAGCAGTAGCCCTTCCTCGATTGTCCAGCAGTGGTCGGCAATGTCTACGAGGTCTTCGGCGTCGTGAGAGACGATCAGCAGGCTCCATTCTTTTTTGAGTTCGGCTAAGAGGTTGACGAGCTGCTGGCGCATTGACCAGTCTAGACCAGCGGTGGGTTCGTCGAGTAAGAGGAGATAGGGCTGGCGGATGAGCTGAACGGCGAGCGAAAGACGACGCTGCTGCCCGCCGCTGAGCTGTTGGGGAGAGGTTTGTAAGGAAAGATTGCCAAGGCCGACGGCGGCTAGGGCTTCGGCGACGCGATCGCTGCTCAGCTCTGGATGGCCTAAGCGCAGTTCTTCAAACACGGTGTGGCCGCAGAAATGGCGCTCGGGAAACTGAAAGACTAAGCCGCCGATTTGCTGAAGGGCTTCGGGAAGCAGGGGCTGATCGCGCCAGAAAAGCTTGCCTGCGGTGGGAGCGGCCAGCCCAGCGAGGACTTCGAGCAGGGTGCTTTTGCCAGAGCCGCTAGGGCCAACGATGAGGCCGAGCTGCTTGGGGCCTAAGTCGAAGGAGATTTCTTTGAGGATGGGTTCGGGGGTGGCGGTGGGGTGGTAGCTAACGTCGCGCAGGTGGAGCATCGGGGGGGTAGTAATGAACGAAGTGACGAGTGATGGCTTACATAGGCTACTTCATAACGTAGGGTGCCTTGTATAGTGCATTATGAGTGTTGGCGTTTGGAGGGAATTATGCAGGTTCAATTTCGCGAGTGCGATTTCTTTAATTTGTGGATTTGGCTGGAGTTCGACACGGTGCCGTCGATTGCTGAGCAGCAGTATGTAGAAGAGATTTTCAACTCCTGGTTTTTTATTGGGAAGCTGGGCGGCTTTAACGCCGAAAACCTTCAGGTGCAAGAGACGGGGGTAGACATCAGCTACTTTAACTACGACGAGGATGAGTCGGAGCGATCGCTGCTTTCTTTGATGCACAACATGGGCGAGGTGGAGTTCCAGGGCACCTGGGCGCGCTGCTGGCTGGACTTGGGCACAACGGACGCGCTGGCGCTAGACGTGCTGGTAAATACGGTGCGACAGTTTAGCCAAGACTTTGTGGAGATTAAGCAGATTTTGATTGGTGGCGAGAATGAGGATTGGCCGACGCCTGCCGAAAATCCGGATGCGGCTTTTCCAGACTAGTGAATAAGTGAACTGAGAGAGAGCTGAGTAAGTGAGCTGAAGGAGTGAGCTAATGGCGCAGAAAATTCGAGCGATCGCACTCGGTTTAATTGAGCACGAGGGCCATGTCTTTGTGAGCAAAAGCGCCGACCCTAAAACCCAAGAAACGTTTTATCGCTTTTTGGGGGGCGGCATTGACTTTGGCGAGACGAGCGAGGCGGCGTTGATGCGCGAGTTTGTAGAAGAGGTACAGGCCGAGCTAACGCAGGTGGAGTACGTGAGCTGTTTGGACAATATTTTTGAGTACAACGGCAAGCCGAAGCACGAGCTGATTCAGCTCTTTCGCGCTCAGTTTGTAGACGAACGGTTTTATCGGCTAGATCAGGGCTTTCGGTTTGTAGAAGGCGATCGCGTCGATCGAGCGATTTGGATTCCGGTAGCGAAGGTGCTGAGCGGCGAGCTGCGCCTGGTGCCCCAAAGCTGCTGCCAGTATCTGAACGGGTAAGGTCTAAGAGATGGCAAGATGCGATCGCGCAGACATCATATCGTTATTGGTTTAGCGCAGCAGCTGGGCGCAGTGGTGACCGCTAGGCAAAGCAAGATAACGGAGCTTCAGCCTGAGCAGAACAGTCGGAGCAGTTTGTTGCTTTCGAGTGCGATCGCATCTTCTAAACTCAATTAAACCGCTCCGACTAAACCGCTCCGACTTTTTATAGCTATCGAATAACAGCTATCGAATAACAACTATTGAATAACAGCTATCGAACCCGCTTGGTCAAAATCGCCATTACCTCGTTAGCTCTGCCGGTAGAAATAGGCTGGCTCCAGTCGTTGGGGTCGGCGTAGCCTAGCTTGTGCAGGTGCCGGATAGTAGCTTGCACGGTAGTGAGGGTGCCAAAGAGCAGATGCCGAACTCGATTTGGTTCGCTAGCAGATGAGGTTGGCGGAGTTGGCGGTGGCGTTGAGCTAGCAGCACAGCTAACGGCAGCGGAAACTACCGGCGCAAAGGCGTCCGGGGCAGTGAGCGTAATCATGAGGTCTGGTCTCCGAGAGTTTGGTTTGAGGAAACCAGAACCCAAAAGAGCAAAGCCACCCCGCTACGTAGTGCAAATCAGGGTGGCTAAAGGGTAAAGTTACCCTAAGCCGCCAGACTGCGTGATCAGTTTGGAGGTGTAGTCATCGGTTAGGTGTTGATCGCACCTGCCGATGGCGCTCGGCAAAATTGAGTTCTGAGTGAACGACCGCGATTAGCATCGCAGGTCTAAAAATAACGATAGGTCGATTTTTAGGGTAAGTCAAGCGATTGATTTTGCTCTGGCGGCTGGAGTGATAGGCCGCGATAAACCTGCTCGATGGGAAAGCTCAGGTCGATGCTCTTTAGCGTGATTGTATCGCCCGCTTGGTAAGTCAAGATCAGCCAGTCGCCGTTCTCGTTTTTATGGTACAAGTCCATTTCGATGCGGGTGGAGCTTACCAGCAAATAGTCTTGTAAGACAGGGTTGTTCTGGTACATTCTAAACTTGCCGCCCCGGTCGTAGGCTTCGGTACTATCGGATAGAACTGCTACAAGCAGGCAGGGATAGGTGAAGTAGTTGGGGGTGTTTTGGTCTCTATCGTCGCAGGTAACGCTGGCATCTAGATAAGTGTAGTCAGCGGTTTCTACAATGTTTACTTTGATATCGGAGTTTCCGGTGATGCAGCCACTACCTTCTAAGTGGCTATCGAACATTGCGGTGAGACAAATCGCAATGCGACCATGATCAACGCTGCCGCCACTCATGGCATAGACTTGGCCGCCTATGTACTCATGTTTTTCTAGCTGCTTTTCTTCCCAAGCAAAGTATTCTTCGGGTGTAAGCTTTGGGAGATGGTCTTTGGCAGCAATCATAAGCAACTCTATAACGCACTAAATTAACGCCAGTTCGGGTTAAGAAACCCTTGCTTTCTAGGCCAAATGTAAATCCCCTCTGGAGGGGTGGCGCGTAGCGACGGGGTGGGTTCGTTATGTAGCGCCAGTTACCGACCCACCCCACCCTATCGGGCACCCCTCCAGAGGGGATTTGCTTTAGTTAGGGTGCTGTAGTGTCCGATTGGTCGCTGTTTTAGGCAATTGCTTGACTCGAACTGACGTTGGTTAGCTATATCCTACCGAGATTTGATAATTGTGGACAAACGAAAGCGCTTTGGTGAAGCTCATCAAAGCGCTGATATGTTGTTCTTTTTGCTAGAAGCTAATGTTAGAGACTATGCGCTGCGACGGCGAGGGCGCTTGTACTCTGACTTTTTCTTGTAGCCGACGGCCTGGGCTTCGTCGCTGTTGGGGCCAAACTGTCCGCGTATGGTTTCTTTCATGGCGAGAACAGCGGCATGAAATTCGATTTCGGCTTGGCGAGCGGCGTCTACTGCGGACTTTGTAGTGGCGATGAGTTCGACTTCTTTTTTCTGGCTAGCAATCATGCTGCTGTAGACTTGCTCTAAGTTTTTGGCGCTGGCTTCGGGGCGGATGGCGGTGTATTTGTCGACGGCGCTAAGGCCGTGAAGGGCTTTGATGTCGGCGGTGATTGTTTTGGCGGAGAGGCGACGGGAGAAATTGAGCGTGGTCATAATAGATGGCCTGTTGTATAAAATTAAATGCGAGTAAGTAAGCAGCTTGGATCTAGAAGAGAATTCTCTCTCTCTTTCTTTACTTGTTATTCACTTTGATTGCTTAGAGCTTGCCCTGCAAAAGTAACAAAGTAGCGATCGCCCGTCCGAGAGATTGCGGATAAAAGCGAATTTTGCAGAAAAAAGATAACTCGGTAGCGATGATCGAAGGGTTGCAAGAGTGTTTTCTTCTGTGTGGGCGTTGATACTATTGGTTTAGTCTATGACAGCGAAGGTTGGCATTGAGTAAAGAAGCGATCGCACGCTGCAAACAATGGTTTTCTCTATGATCCTAAAGGTTGGCATTGAGTAAGGAAGCGATCGCGCAGTGTTTGGAAACGATCGCTTCCAAACACTAATGGTTTGCGGCAGCGGATCGTTAGTTTCTAGCGTCGAACCATTGATCTCAGTACCTCAATGGCTTTGCGTGCTCACTTCGATGATTGATCGAGAGGTCCATCTTACATGGGCATCTTTTGGAAGTAAAAACATAGTCAGAGAACGTATGAATCTTGAACGGTTGGAATATATCAAAAACGTAAGTCATTCAGAAGGTTGTTGGTCGTACTCAAATTATTGCAAGGGTACTTACTTCCCACTGAACTTTAAGCAGGGCAAAGGCGTTGAAAAGCATGCCTCAAATTTGCCACAAGGTGCCTTAGTGATCCTGTCTCAACGTTACGAAGGCAAAAGGTATCTGTCTCACGTAGTCGAGATTGTAAATGAAGCTTCTGAGGATCAGCCGCAGTGGGAAAATTCTGATTGGGGAATTGTGAGATGGGTTAAGGTAGTCTGGGCCGCAAAGCCAGGCCAAGCACCAGGGGATAAGGAAGCTTTGAAGGTGAATTGGGGATTTGACGGCACTAAAGCAAAAGCTCTGGATAGTCCCAATTTGATGGACTGCTGGCAGACGGTAGATGCACTGAAGTCGCGGGTGAGCCAAGTTTTGGAGGAAGCCTCCTAACTAGTACCGGTGTGGCGCAGCAAGATTGGACTAGCAGGGTGGTTTCAGAACTTCTTCCATATCGTAAGCTGATTCAACTTTCCCCTAGCCAAAACTTGTTAGTTAGCGACTCCTAAAAATCGTCGGAGATCTGAATTTGCCCTCGAAACTGCCCAAACTTTCGCAAGGATTGGGCAGCTACCTTTGGCCCCTGCGAACCCTGTGGCAAATCGTCCAATACTGTCACAATAATACGAGCAGAACTTAATACGGGCTGCTCATTCAGCCATTTCACCTAGCCGTTTTCATAGATGGCTTCGTAACTCTTCAGCATCAAACGCCTTCTTTATATTCAATAGAACTTGGCTTTCTCTATCTCTAAATTGGGGCTTTGTCTCTCAGTGATTCTGCAAACTCTAGAACTTCCGGTAGCAAGCTTTCAGATAGCTCATCAAGCAATTAAAAAGGCATATTCGTCTTCGCGGTCTGCTCTATGCAAATAGATTGGATTGTGTCATGTACCGACCTCACTATCTCTTATAAGCTTGTACAATCCAGCCTCAGCGTAGTCCCACTCAATACGGTCATTTTCAAGTATCAATCCGCACGGACTAACTTGCAGATCCTTGAAGTCTTCGTCTGATGCATTTACAAGTGCAGGAAATTGACTAATGCTCAGCGAGCCACCCGTTCCATCTTGAAATTTGATATGCAGATTTCCAGTCTCATATCGAGCACTCACGATGTCCCAATGGCTATCCGTATGGGAAATGAGACGGGCTTCAAATACTGCTTCTGTTGACATGATACTTAACCGTTGATGTTGTTCCATGTAGCCCAAGCTTCGCTTCGCCGCCCGCTCAGATAGTTAACCAAATCGTTGAGCTTCGATGTCTTTATCTTACCGCTGACAATCTTGACATCGCCAAACTCCTTACCATGTGCGTCAGCACTTCCACTTTTTTCCTTTCCTAGAAAAACAATAACTTCCCATTCAGGATTCTTTTGAGATGGCCGAACATGTACATGTGGCGGATTATGGTCGTTAGACCATATGCGATATTCAACGCCATCGTATCTGAAAATGACTGGCATATTCGTTAGCGCTACTCTCTGTTGGCTTGCTGTTTTAGCGCTTCGATAATCTGACTGTTCGCCTTCGGAAAAGGATATTCATCAATTTCGTCCAGGGTGACCCACTTTACTTCGTCGCTTTCGAGCGGTTGCGGCTCGCCGCTAAGGTGGGTGCAATTGAACACGTTGAGCGTGACTTTGAAATGAGTGTAAGCATGGTCGATGGTGATGAGGCGGCTACCCACCTCAATCTCAATACCTAGCTCTTCTTTAATCTCCCGACTCACGCACGCTTCTACCGTTTCTCCTGGCTCAATTTTGCCGCCAGGAAACTCCCATAGGCCACCCAGTAATCCTTCTTGTTTGCGGCGATCAATCAAAATTTTGCCCTGCGCGTCGGTGATGACGGCAACGCCAATGCGTTTGTGAGGAACAGGCTTTTTGGCTTCAGTCATAGGAAAGTCGGATACGGCATTTTGATTGTACGCTGCGCAGTGAGACTGCCAAGGGCAGAGCAGACAGGCGGGATTGTGGCGAGTGCAAAGGGTTGCGCCCAAGTCCATGAATGCCTGGTTGAAGTCTCGCGGGTGCTGCGGATCGAGTACCTGTTCGGAGAGTATCCAGAGCTGATTGAGGGCCTTGTTAGGTGGGACGGGTAGGGCGACGAGTCGAGCTAGAACGCGCTTGACGTTGCCGTCTAGAATGGCGACGGGCTGGTTGAAGGCGGCGCTGAGAATGCCGCCTGCGGTGGTGCGACCAATGCCTTTAAGAGCGATCGCATTTTCAAACGCCTGAGGAAAAACGCCGCCAAACTCAGCCACGACCTGCTGCGCCGCAGCGTGCAAGTTTCTAGCTCTAGCGTAGTACCCAAGCCCTTCCCAAAGCTTGAGAACCGTCTGCTGATTTGCCGCCGCTAAGTCTTGCACAGTCGGAAACTTTTCCAGCCAGCGCTCGTAGTAAGGGATGACCGTTTTAACCTGCGTCTGCTGAAGCATAATCTCCGAGATCCAAATGGCGTAAGGATCTCGCGTTTGTCGCCAGGGCAACGCTCGGCCCTGCTCGCCGTACCACTTCAGCAAACTGCGCCGGAGCGCTATGGCTTCTGTCTCAATCGAAAAGCCCGATAGATCTACATCCATCGGGCCTTTTTGCTTTGACTGCGGGCGATCGCTCAAGTCTTTAGCTCAAATCACTAAACGTCGTCCGACGCAGACTCATCTGCCGCGTCTAGCGCACTGTTAATCGAAGCGCTGAACTGTTCTTCGATGGCTAACCGCTGCTCTGCGCCGCGCAAAAAGTAGCCGCTCATCATCGCAGAGGCCAGCAGACGGCCTAGATTTTCGCGATTGGTGGTGACCGATACGTCAAAATGCGCAGAAGGCAGACCGCCAAGTAGGCCAACTACATTGTGCTCCATCACCTGCATCACTTCCGAAGAAGCTGGGCGGGAGAGCTGGGTAATCATTTCTGGCTCCATGCCCTGTACATAGCGGAGCAGGTTGTTGTCTTTAGCAGATTTAGCGTCCATGTGCTCTGGCAATTTTCCGATTACGTCATCCATACTAGATACCTTCTATAGTTTGTAGAACTGTGAGTGGGTAGAACGCGATTCTATGTTTGAGTTCGCTCTAGATGTACCAAGAGATATACCCAGTGGTATGTCTTGGCAGTGCGTTTACTGGCGGCACAAACTGAAAGGATGAAACAACGGTGCTTTGCCAGCGCTTTGCTAACAGTCCTAATGTATCAAGTCGGTTTACATTCGGCTAGGCGTGAAACCGAATAGAACCGAACTCTTTACGCCGAACACCCTACTTGGAGCGCTTTACTGGGTGTTTTAGGAGATGTTTTAGAGGCGCTTTACAAAATGTTCATCTAGAACTGGCCAATTTAGAACTGGCTAATTTAGAACTGGCTACCAGGTCGGATCGTCCAATAGGTTTATTTCTATCTCCGCTGGCTCCGACGGGACAGCTTTTAGGCAGGCAAGGACAGGCTCGTCTTCTCCGGTCATATCTACTTCGCAAGCATGGCAAGACCCCATCAGGCATCCGGTGGAGATGTAAACCCCGGCGCGAGCGGCCACGGTTAGTAAGGGTTCGCCTGCTTGTGCTGTTACCGCCACATCATCGGGTAGAAAGCGGATATTCACCGTAACCATTGATACAGCTCCTAGATAGACCACTACTTGAGCATAGCGACTAGAGTATGGTGGGCGTCGGCGGCGTCTTTAAGTTCGTGATCGAAGCTGACGCGAACGGGCTTAGTGGTGCCGTTGACTTCTGCTTCTAGGGTCATTCCCTGGTCGTCGATGGCGGTTAGGGTGGCGGCAGTGGCAGACTGTTCGTTGCCGTAGCGCTGGGCGTAAGTGAGCACGGCAGCCGCGTGGTCTTTGTTCATGTGTTTGCAAATGCGATCGCTCACCTGGGTCGTAATGGCTTCCGATTTATCGACTGATTTTTCTGGCGCTGTCATATCCTTATGGGCCTCTTTGTCATTACAATCCATCTTAAGTAATCCCTTGCAATTTATGACGGTCAGTTCCCCCTCATTGGCGCCCCATCCAACGCATCCTTGGGCCAGTGGCCATATTTTCGAAAGCCCCGGCGGACATATGACCTACCGAGTAATTGGCCCCTGCTGTCGGCTTTACGATCGAGATCAGTTGCCCTGGCCCTGCTGTCGCATTCAGTGGCGCAGCAAAGAGCCTAGCTGGCGGCGCATTGGCGCCAGGTTTACCGTCGATATGGCAACGCGTAAGCATCCTTCTTACTGCGTAGAAATTGTTGGTCAGAGCTACCGCAGCGAACCGATGACCATGACGCTTTACACCGTCAGGCTGACCCGCGAACTGCAAGACTGGTGGCACACCAAACGCACGAAGGCGCAGCCCCTGGAGGATGCGACGGCGACTATAGATATAGAGCCGCTTATGGCTGCGGCGTCGCGTTAGCCTTGGCGGCGGCAAAAACCTGTGCGGCTCGTTCGGACTGGACGTATCGCCAGTGCCAGGGTTCGAAGTTCAGCCCCTGGGAATTGCCCTGCGGGAAGGATTGCTCGAAGCCGAAGATATAGGCGTTGTTGAGCAGCCACTGATAGGCGGCGGTGTCGGCAAACTGAGAGCTTAGGTCGGTATCGGGGCGATTGCTATCGCCAATATCAATTGCATAGCCGGTGTGGTGCTCGCTATGTTCGGCAGGAGCGCTCAGCCGAGCCGCTGCGGCTTCACTGCCATGGCGCTCAGTCTGTTCGGCAAATAGTTCTTGCTGTTCGGCCACAGAGCGAAACCCCGAGATCGGCATCAGGTCAATGCCCTGCGCTTTTGCCTCGTTCACCATGATGATGAAGGCGTTAGCGGCTTCTAGATCTAGCAATTCGGTGCGCTCGAAGCTACCGCGAACAAACGTGCCGGCAGCTTGGAGCCGCGCTGGGTTGGCTTCTTTGTAGGGCAGATGGTTAAACGCAACGGATGCGCCTGCCGGTGTAGCCGGGCTAGCGGTAGCTGACGGAATGGGCGTAATCGAGATTGCCGAGAGCTGGACTTTCTGGTTTGGCTCGGCGTTTCCTGGCTCAGTGTTGGGAGGGTTGGCGCTAGTCGCGATGGGGGATTCTTTTTGGGGGGAGCTAGCGGCGGCTGAACTGGGGCGATTCGTAGATGGCTGTTGGGTGGATGATGGCGATCGGGCGCTGGTTTGCTCGTTAGGCGACGTGCGGTTGGCGATCTGGATGCGCAGCGCAATGCCGCCCGCCACGATGCTAAGCGCAACGGCGGCTGAAATCGCCATGGTTTGAAATTTTGGGCGGGCTAAGGGAGAGAACTTCATGGGGCTCGGGAAGAAGTCTTAGGAAAGCGGTTTTTTGGCTATTGATCTCTTTCGGCTAGTCTCTTTCGGCTAGTCTCTCTTGACGAGCTGAGCGGCAATCCAACCCTTTGCGCCTGATTTTGGAAAAGCGACTTCGTACCAAGTGTAGCCATCTGTGTCCTGGTCGGTGTCTGTGATGATGACGCGATCGCCCGGAAAGGCGTCGTGAACTTTTCCATAGCCAACACCCGGCCCCGACCGAATATTTTTGCTGCCTGCTTCGCCAACTAGCACGGCGTTAGTTTTATCTGCTGGTGGGTTTGTTGTGGGCGTGGGCGGGTTGGTGGTTGGGGCAGTCTCAGACGCCGTATCAGAGGCCGGTGGCTTGGAGTCGGTCGCAGGTGTGGCGCTATCGGCAGAAGGTGTCTGGGCGTCATCGGGCTGAGTTTGTGGCAGCTTGGCATTGCCGTCTATTTGCAGTAGCTGCCCGGCAATCCAGCCCTGGGTGCCGCTAGGCGTGGTGATTTCGTACCAGCGATTGCCTTCGTCGTCTTCTCCTCTTTGCGTGACTTTGACGCGATCGCCCACATTCACAGAATCGACTACCGCATAGAGCGTGCCCGCTCTAGCCCGCACGTTTTTACTGCCCGGCTGTCCGGCGACGGTTCCATTGGCACCAGGCACCGTCTGCGTAGGGACAGGGGCCTCATCGAGTTCGTCCACTACCGGCTGAGCGGGCTGAGTATCAGACTCGTCGGGTTGGGTGCCGACCGCTTCTACCACGGCTCCCGAGCGGCTAAACAGGTCGGGCAGTTTTTCCATTGCGAGCAGTACGCCCAACAGCACGCTGCATCCCACCATGCCACCAATCACAATTGCGTTGCGCCAAGACCCAGACTTAGCGGGCTGCACGATGGCGGTTGGCTCGTAGGAAACCTCGTAGGTCGGGTCGTGACCTGGCTCATCATAGAGGCCGACAGGTGCTGCGACGGCTGGCGGTGCCAGATGATTTGAAGGGGCCTCTGAGGCGACGGCGGCTCTCTGGTAGGGAGGTGCGAGCGTTGGTTCTGGGGCCGAAGGCGATAGCTCGAAGCCTGCTACTGAACGGTGGGCATCGTCCGCAATCAGCGTATTGAGAATAGAGCGCATGGACTCCGCCGAAGGAAAGCGAGTGCGCGGGTCGCGGTGAATGGCGCAGTCTAAGAAGTTGCTAAACTCTACGCTAATACCGGGCACATGCTGCCGCCACAGCCATTCGCCAGTGCTGTTATCTACGCCTAGCTCCTGCGGAATCCTGCCGGTAAGGAGATAGATTGCCGTCATCCCCAAACTGTAGAGATCGCTGGTGAAGGTGGGGCGACCAGACATTTGCTCGGCGGGCATGTAGCCGGGCGTCCCAATCGCAATCGTATGCGCCGGATCGCCCTGGCCGTTCATCGCCAGCTGCGTGGTCATCGTTTCTTTAACGGCCCCAAAGTCAATCAGAACCGGCTTGCCATCGGGCCTGCGGAGAATGACATTATCGGGCTTGATATCGCGGTGGACGATGCCCTGACGATGCACGTAGGCGATTACATCTAGTAAGTCGGCGATGACTTTTTTAACGGCTGCTTCTGGCTGTGGCCCTTCTGCCTGCACCTTTTGCGTGAGCGTATAGCCAGCTATCCACTCGGTGACTAAATAAAACTGGTCGCCTTCGGAAAAGTAGGCGTATAGCCGAGGAATTTGGTCGTGCGTTTCGCCCAGCTTTTCGAGGGTGGCGGCTTCGCGGCCAAAGCGATCGCGCACAATTCTCCCCGCTTCCTCGTCGTTTTCTATCGGCTTAAGCTGCTTTAGCACGCACTGCCGCGCCGAGGGCATATGGACATCTTCTACCAAAAAAGTTTTGCCAAAGCCGCCGTCACCGAGCACGTTTAAAACGCGGTAGCGATTGCTGAGTAGGCCCGTGTTTTCAGGCGCTTTATCTGGCGCTTTATCTTTGGAGAAAGTCATCGGTTTTGCCCAAAACGTGAGTGCGAGCAGCGAAAGATTGCAAGAACGCAGTTTGTACAAGATACAGGATGAGCGACATTATTCCCGATGGGTTGGCGCTGCCGTTAGTCTGTAAAGATTTTGTCTGCTGCGCTGGCAGATTGAAGGGGCTGCAAGTCCTGGTTTTGGCTGGGGTGTAGCAGGGGCTGAAGGGCGATCGCTTGAGCTTCTTGCATTTGGCCGTAGCTAAATACGCAGGGCGTTTGCGGGTCGATGAGGGCGCGAATGGCCGCGAATACGTAAGGACTGCCGTAAACGACGACGGCCTGCACGTTAGAACCCAGCAGTTTGAGGTAGCTTGTGGCGATGTCGCTAAGGCCCTTGCCGCTGCGAAACGGATTGCCTCGGATAAAAAGCTGCAGCAAGGTTGCAGCATCTTTTGATATTGTTAGGAGATCGGCATTTCGGCTATCGGCGAGTATCAGGTCGTATCCCTGGCTAGCAGGGAGTATAATCGCCGGAGAAGTGCGATTTAAGCCTGGACATTGCAAAATATTGTCAACCAGAATCAAATTCTGGCCCGGAATTAAAGGGGCGCTAATAGCTTGACTCAAAGACTGAGCAGGCGTGTTATGTACCTGTTGAGAAGCCTTTAGGATCTCTATAGCTATATCTCTCGTTTCCTCGGTACCAATCTGCTCGGGCGCAATCGGTGGAACGGCCTGATGCTGCCAGGCATGACGCGACGACGCATCGGTGACAAACATATCGGCGACCTTGTGCTTGGCTCGCCAAATGCGCTCTACGGCTCTAAGGATGACGCTCGGTGCGATGCGCCCGGATTCGACAGCGCCGCTAATAGCTGCGATCGCGCCTTTCACATCCCCTGGCATAAGTAAAATATCGGCTCCTGCTGCTACGGCTAGCACCGCCGCCTCGTTGCCCTGGCCGTCTTCGCCGCCGTACTGCTGAGTAATGCCGCCCATCACCAGCGCGTCTGTCACAATCAGGCCGTCGAAGCCCAGATCTCGCCGCAGCAACCCGCTTAGAGTCACTTGCGAAAGCGTGGCCGGATAGTCTGGATCGATTTTTGGTAGCTGTAGGTGCGCGGTCATCACGCTATCTACACCGCTGGCGATCGCTCGTTCAAAGGGCACCAGTTCCACCTGCTGCAGCCGCTCAAAATCGTGATTGACCACCGGCAGGCTCAGGTGCGAGTCCATATCAGTATCGCCGTGGCCGGGGAAATGCTTGGCGCAGGTGAGTACCGGAGAATTTTGAGCGCCCTTGATAAACGCACTGGTGAGCTGGGCCACGGTGTCTGGTGATTCGCCAAAGGCCCGCACGTTGATGACGGGATTAGCCGGATTGTTATTGACATCAACGACGGGCGCAAGCAGCCAGTTGAGGCCAATTGCGGCGGCTTCTTGCGCGATCGCCTTTCCCATCTGCTCCGCTAATCGCAGCGCTTGAGGTAAATCTGTTTGCGCAATTTGGCCTAAAGCCATCGGCGGGGCAAACCAGGTTGCGCCGCTAAACCGCTGCCCCACGCCTTCTTCAATATCAGCGGCAACCAGCAGCGGATACTTCGCCCAAAACTGCAGCTGCTGAGCGCGAATGCCCACTTCTGCCGCGCTGCCGCCCAGCAAAATAACGCCGCCCACTCCCATCGCCAGACACGTTTGCAAGTCGCGGTTGGTGGCTTCCCACTGCGGATACTCCACCTCGTGATCGAACAGGTGCCCGGTGGTGCGTACCACAATCATTTGAGCGATCTGTTCGGTTAAGCTCAGCGTCTCTGGGCTGGGTAGGCGAGAGGCTAGCATTCTAGGCGTTGTCCTCTTCGATCTCCTGGGCGTCGGTAGAATCGCCCGCGCTGCGCTCGGCGCTAATTTGGTTAATTACATTGAGGACATCGGTCGCTAAATCGAACGAGTGGTCTTCTTTGAAGGTAATTTCTGGCGTGCGGCGCAGGCTCATCCGCTGACCTAGCTGCCGCCGCACATAGCCTGCTGCTGCTTTGAGTCCGGCCATCGTTTCGATTTTGGCTTCTTCGGTGCCGTAGATGCTGACAAACACTTTGGCGTGCTGCAAGTCGCCTGCGACATCGACATCGGTCACGCTGACCATACCTGCGCCAACGCGTTCGTCTTTAATATCGTTGAGCAGCATCTGGCTGACTTCGCGCTTGATGGAGGCGGAGACTCGTGCGACTCTTCTGCTAGTAGCCATAGGAAAGCGGGGGAGAAGGGGCGTAAAGGCGTAAAGCGGGCTTAAGCGGTGCTAAGAAAGCGCTAGCATGGCCCGCAAGGTGTAGCTAAGGCCAATAAATCCGGCTACGAAGGCGCTAATCAAGGCGATCGCAGTGGTTGGTTTTTTTAGCAGCGGAATTAGAGGCGCGATCGCATTGTAGAAAATGCCAAAGGAAAAGCTAATGAGGTAGCGGGGATAGCGAGAAACGTTGTCGAAGAATTCTTGCATAGGGCTTCAAGTGAATGCTGAAGGATGACCGCGTGGCCTACAAACCGTACAGCCAATGAGTCATTATTCTACCGTAACAATCTTTTGCTAAGGTGCGTGGGGGCTAGATCTTCGCTAGAGTTAATCTATGTCTCGGCTTTCTACATATCCGTCTCAAGTTGTTCAGGCGCGTCCGTTTATTAAGTGGGCGGGTGGAAAGTCTCGGCTAATAGAGCAATACAAGCCTTTTTTGCCGACTGATTTTGAGCGCTATCACGAACCGTTTTTGGGCGGCGGGGCGCTGTTTTTTTATCTAGCGCCGCAGCTTCAGGTAGAAGGCAAACGGGCGTATCTAAGCGATTTGAATCCTGAATTGGTGAACGTGTACCGGTGCGTACAAAGTGAAGTTGAAGGGTTGATCGATCGGCTGGCCGTGCATCAGGAAAGGCATGGAGAGACGCATTATTATGAGGTGCGATCGCAGCTTCAAACCAGCCCCCTCGCTAGAGCTGCCCGCTTTATCTACCTCAACAAAACCTGCTACAACGGCCTGTACCGCGAAAACTCAAAGGGACTGTTTAACGTGCCAATGGGCCGCTACAAGAATCCGAAAATTTGCGCCTCCGATCTGCTGCGAGCCGCTTCGTCTGCCCTGCAAATCGCCGATATCTCAGAGCGTCCTTTTCCCGCTGTCTTAGACCATGCCAAAAACGCTGGCGACTTCGTTTACTTCGATCCGCCCTACCATCCGCTCAGCGAGACCAGTAAGTTTACGGCCTATAGCCGCTATCGTTTTGCCGCAAAGCAGCAGAGCGAACTCAAAAACCTGATCTCTCAGCTCGCGACTCGTGAGGTCAGCGTACTTGCCTCAAATTCCGACTGTCCGTTCATTCGCGAGCTGTACGGAGGGTTCAAAATTGAGACAATCAACGCCGCTCGCTCGATTAATTCCAAGGCGAGCAAGCGAGGTAAAATTACAGAAGTTTTGATTACTGCCTAATGGCGCAGCACCCTACTCGGTAATGCCGTCCTAACTCTAAAACTCATGATTGACCTATGCGGACAAAAAGGCGATCCATTGAGTAGCTGAAACCCGGCAAAATTGGGCTAGTGAGCGTATCGCCTTTATAAAGCGTTGTCTGTAGAGTGAGCTGGGCTGACGCTCGTCTATAGATCTCAACTTTCTCCTCCCGCCAATCGACAATCCAATACTCTCGAACGCCTTGCACTGAGTAAAGCCTTAGCTTGAGATTGCGATCGCGTGCTTGGTTATTTTTTCCCAAAGACAGCACTTCTACTGCTAAGTCAGGTGCCCGTGTCAGATGACCCGATTCGTCAAGTGCGTTAGTCAGGCTTTCTTGCTTAATCCAGGCAACATCTGGAATAACGTTGTCTGTCTCGGTAAAAAGAACGCCTGGCCCTAGGGAGGCTTCTCCTAGTCCTGTTTCTACCGACCAGTTGTCCAAAGCGCTAAAAAGTCTTCCGCAGACTCTTTGATGTCCCCAATGAGGTGCGTGAGCCACCAGTAGCTCTCCGTCAATTATTTCGTAGCGCTTACCGTCCTCAGGTAGAAGCTCTAGATCTGACGATCTCCACCGAAATTTAGCAACCATCGCATCGTCCTGTGGCACTGCCTACAGTCTACCGAAAATCTAATACCTAATGAAAATCCAGTACCCTAATGAAAATCTATATTCGTACAAATAAAAAAGGTGCCCTTAGTTGCAAAGAACCCAGGACACCTTTCTCTATCAATTCTCTATCAATCGCGGTTTAGAACAGCTACTTCACTACGCGCTGTTTTTACTGGTCGTAGCTGCCGCCAACGCTGATGGGCGTACTTAAGATATCTGCGCCTACTAAGGTCACCGAGTCTATCTCCGCATTGTCCATGCTCGTGTAGTAGAGCGTAGAGTCGCTGAAGTCGGTGTTTTGGATGGTGGTTCTATCTAGCAGTGCGTTCGTTAGAAACGCGCCGGTAAAGTCTGTATCGACTAGTGTGGCACCCGTCAAATCAGCGCCTTCTAGGTTTGCATGTGATAAGACCGCGCCCGTTAAATCTGCGTCTCTTAGATCTACGCCAATGAGATGCTCTCCGGTGAGGTCGGCGTTGGTGAGATCGCAGGCTTTGCAAACTCCGGTTTCGATGAGCTGTACCACCTCGGCTGGGTTGGCGGCGAGGCTGGGCGATCGCACAGCGTCTATACCGGTTAATCCCAACGTTGCTACCGCTGAAAGTGCGATCGCCTTAAGCCCTGTGCTCAAATATGAGCTGATTGTTAGCTGGCCGTTTAAAAGTTTCATGGTACTCCTTCCTCTTTGTAATTCCTTGTTTAAGAAACTAATTCAAAGACTTAATTTAGGAGTCTGTATCTAATGCGTTAAGACGCACTCTGGACAAGATTGAAAATTACTTCTTGATAGCTTCTTCTGTCTCTAGACAGGCTATTCAACGTCATCTATAGCAACGTTCCTATCAAAGATTGGTGGGTTGCTAGATGTCTTTGCTTTTGCTCTTTCATAATAACTTTTCTCGATGATAAAAGCCTCTGGCAAAAGGTATACAACCCACCTGCTGAAGCCGCGCAGCATTCATTATAAGTTCTTAATATTTAGAATATTTCTGTTGCTGCGGGTCGCTACAAGCTCGAGTGAAGCTATTTCGAACGCCAGTACTTTTTTAACGACAAAGGGCAAACATCAAAATATGTAGCGGAATTGAGTACTTGCCCCTCAGCTAGATCGGTGTAAGCTATGGGCAATTATCGTCTGCCTGAGACGGGCGCCTGAGACGGGCATCGCTTAAACACCTCTTAAACACCTCTTAAACAGTAGCTATGAACGCGCTTCTTCTCTCCGTTTACTTTTTAGTTGTGTTTTATGTGCTGTACCAAATGGCGCTAACGCTCGAAAAGAACCGAGAGGAGCGGGTTGAGATTAGGCTAGATAATGAGTTTGCAGCGGCTCAGACTCAATCTCAGCTATCGGCACAGCCGGACGCTAGGCACATAAAGGCGATCGCTCGTGAGGTGGGTTTAGGTAAACCTAAGAAGGGCGAGAAGCCCAAGCCCAAAAAGCCGGTAGTATTCGTAGTTTTTGACACGAACAAGAAGGTGCCTGCGACCTCTCCAGATTTGGTTCCGCTCAGGCTATTGGGCATGAGTGAGGACGCGGCTCAAGAAGCTTTGCAGCCGAAGGTGCTCATTCGAATAGACCCGGTGGGCAAAGAGAGACTAAGGCAGGTGCCTTACTTGGTAGTGTCTGTACAGAATATGACCGCAGACCGGCAAATTTATATCTACTGGGATCGCAGCTCTATTGAGATGTTTGGTCAGGGCAACCGGATTATCCGCAGTACGCCCAACATGCCGCTCGATCTTATGCAAAGTCAAATTTTTAGCGTGGTGAACCCTGGGCAGCGCGTGGTCTCTAATGTAAATACCGAGAAGAACTATGCTCGCGATCCGCAAACGAACCTGGTAGATCGCGTTCAGCCACTGCTCGACTTAAAGCAGCGCGTGGACATGTCGAAGATGACGAATCCAGAGGATGACAGGGAGAATATACAGCGCCTATGCGGCCTTGATCTTATGATTGGCTTTAAGCGTACGACCGAGTCAGATAGCCGAATGTTGAATCTGCTGGTGCCGCTTAGCCTAGAGCTAGTGATTAAAGTGGACAAGATTGCGTTTCCGCCTTTGCGTTGGCTAAGCCGCAAGTTCAATCAGCAAGAGTCTGGTGGGAACTGGCTAACGGGCCGTCAGAAAGAGAGCTAGCTGCGAGGCTGCTTATTTTTTTAGAGAAGATCAGCTAGCGCGATAGACTGTAGGGCGTAGAGTTGGCTCAGTGGTTGCGGATGCCAAAGCAGCGTTAAACCCTGCGATGACATCTGAGGAAAGTCCGGGCACCTCAAATGCCAAACTTGCTGGGTAACGCCCAGTGCGGGCGACCGTGAGGAGAGTGCCACAGAAACATACCGCCGATGGGTCTTCGGGCCACAGGTAAGGGTGCAAGGGTGCGGTAAGAGCGCACCGGCAGCATCGAGAGGTGCTGGCCAGGTAAACCCCGGTTGGGTGCAAGGCCGAAGGAGTGGATGGGTTGGCGTTTTTCCTCACTCCGCTGTAATGCGCCGCTAGAGGCGTCTGGTAACAGGCGTCCCAGATAGATAACCACCTCATGGGCAAGCCCTATGAGAACAGAACCCGGCTTAGGTCCAGCTCTATCTCTATATAAGACAAAAGAATAAGACAAAAGATGAATGGTTTGATGACGGTGGCTAGGCGTCAACTGCTAGAGACGCTGATGGATCAGTTAGAACTGCCAGCGGGTGCGGTTGAGTTTGCGCTGCTAGATTTGGCGCTAACAGATATCTCTAGCTCGGCAGAGATGAATAACGAGAAGCTAGAGTTTCTAGGAGATGCGGCGCTGCGGCTGGCGGCTGGCGAGTTTTTGATGGAGACGTTTCCAGAGATGTCGCTAGGAGAAATGTCGGCAGTGCGATCGCAGCTAGTGAGCGATCGCACCCTGGCCACCCTGGCCAAACGCTACAACTTGGGCCACTACCTCGTGCTATCTAAAAGTGCGGCTGGCGATAAAGCTGGCGAAAACTCTAGACTGGCCGACACCGTAGAGGCGATTCTAGGCGCTCTGTATTTAAGTACCAGCAACCTCAACTTGATTCATCCCTGGCTAGACCCACATCTAGAGCGAATAACCAAAGAGCTACGCAGCGATCCGGCTAGGAAAAACTACAAGGCGGCGCTGCAGGAAATAACTCAGTCCCGATACAAGCTGCTGCCGATCTATAAGTCAGAAGAAATTAGCCAGGTGCATGGAGACGAAGAAAGATTCCAGGCCGAGGTTTGGTTTAACGACGTGCGCTTAGGTGTGGGTAAAGGGCGCTCGATTAAACAGGCAGAGCAGGCCGCTGCTGAGATTGCCTTTGGCAAACTTCAAGAAGACGCAGCAGGCGATCGCGATACAGCGCCCACTAATGCAGCAGAAAGCGAAGAAAAAGTTGACCAGAAAGCGGCTGCACGGGCATCTTAGGCCCAAGTCTATTCACCCATTCATACCCTTATGGCCCAGCCGTCAGATGTTCGAAGCCCGGTAAACATCGCATTGTTTGGCGTGGGCCGATGGGGAACGCATTTGCTGCGGAATTTTTCGTCGCATCCTCGGGTAACGCTGCGAGCAGTCGTAGAAGCTTCTCCCGAAAGGCTAGCGGCGATTCAGCCTGAATTGAACGACGCGATTGTGCTCACTAGCGACTGGCGAGCGGCAATGGCTCTAGAAGGGTTAGACGCTTGCGTGATTGCAACGCCTGCGGCGACTCATTACGAGCTGATTGAAGCCGCGTTAAAAGCAGGACTGCACGTACTGGCCGAAAAGCCGCTGACGCTAGACGTAGAGAGTGCGCGATCGCTGTGCAATTTGGCTCAGCAGCAGCAGCGACAGCTTGTAATCGACCATACGTATTTATTTCATAGTGCGGTCAGTGAGGGAAAAAAGGCGATCGCCCGTCTTGGCCCCTTGCGCTACGGCTACGCCACCCGCACCCACCTGGGCCCCGTGCGCCGAGATGTCGATGCGCTATGGGACTTAGCGATTCACGATATTGCTATCTTCAACCATTGGCTAGGCGAAAGCCCGGTGCGCGTGCAATGTCAGGGCAGCAGTTGGCTTCAGCCTGATATCCAAACGCCGCTGTCTCCTCATGGCTTAGCAGATATGGTGTGGTGCCGATTGCAGTATCCTAGCGGCTTTCAGGCAACGATTCACCTTTGCTGGGCAAACCCCGATAAGCAAAGAAGGCTTTGCGTGGTGGGCGATCGCGCGACGCTGATTTTTGACGAGATGAACCGGGAGCAGCCGCTAGTAGAGCAGCGAGGCAGCTTTGCTGGGCAAGACGGGTGGTTGACGCCGCAGCAGATGGAGACGGTGCCGGTAAAGTTGCCTGCTTCTGAACCGTTGGGCAATGTTTGCGAGCATTTTATTCAATGCGTGGAAAAGGGCGTGCGATCGCCCGTTTCTTCTGGAGAAATCGGCACTGAGCTAGTCGCCGTGCTCGTAGCGCTGTCTAAATCGCTTGAGGGCGACGGTCGATGGATAGACTGTATGAGCAAGACAGACTGTATGAGCAAGACGGATTATATGAACAAGCAGTCGTTACTTTAGCCAGGGCGCAGAAACGTTGTTTAGCTGTTCGCACTCTGCTTCGGTCATTTCCCAGCCGAGTGCACCCGCATTTTGCTCGGCCTGCTTAGCGTTTTTAGCGCCTGGAATGGGAATTACGTTGCCTTTGCCAATTAGCCAGTTCAGCGCCACCTGTACCTGGGTTTTTCCATGCGCGTCGCCAACCGACTGCAAAGCTGCTAGGACAGGCTCTATTTTTTGCAACCCCTTTTTGCTGAACTTAGGATCGAGCTTTCTGGCGCCGGTTGGGGTGCGATCGCTCCCTACCGTATACTTACCCGTCAGCAATCCCTGGGCCAAAGGGCTATAGGCCAAAATGGTCATCTCCAAATTCTGCGCAGCTTCGAAGACGCCGTTAGTTTCAATATTGCGGTGCAGCAGCGAATACTGCACTTGGTTTACGGCGAGCGAAACGCCTCTAGCCGCGAGCAAGCTGTGGGCCTCTCGCATTTGCTTAGCCGAATAGTTACTGACGCCAATAGTTTTAATTCGGCCCTGCTCTACTTCATCGGCCAGCGCATTCATCAGCGTTTTTTGGCTCATAAAAAAGTCGAAGGGCATGTGCACCTGATACAAATCGACGCTCGCTAGCTTAAGCCGCTTAAGGCTGTCGGTCAGCGCATCGGCCACAGACTGACTTGAGAACCGCCAAGGCAAAGGCATATACTTTGTCGCGGTAATGACGGGTGCGCCGTCTTCTTTCATAAACTGACCAATCAGCTTTTCCGATTCGCCTAGCCCGTAGACTTCTGCGGTATCGAGGAAATTAACGCCTGCCGCGAGCGATGCTTTGTAGGCCGCGCGAACATCTTCTACGCCATAGCCACCGCCGTATTGCCAAAAAAGCGAGTCTCCCCAAGACCAGGTGCCTAACCCGAGGGCGGGGACTTCTGGGCCTTTGGGGCCAAGCGTTACGGTTTGCGAAGCGGTGGAAGTGTCCATATAGAGGGAATGTGATTGGCTTATGGTTTTGTAGACTTTAAAGATAGCGGCTTAGCTGGGCTTGCTGCCTTGCTCTGCGGTTAGAAAATCGACAAATTGACGAGCGGTGCGGCCCGATCTGCCGTTGTGGCGCGTGGCCCACTGTCTCGCTCGCCAGTCTAAATGGTCGGCGTCGATGTCAATATTGGCCTGCTTGGCGAGTTCTCTGACGATGCTGAGATAGGTCGGTTGGTCGGCAGGGGTGAAGGTGAGGGTGAGGCCAAAGCGATCGCTAAATGAAAGCTTTTCTTGCACGGTGTCCCAGGTATGAATTTCTCCGGCGTCTTTCGGGGCGGGTCGATCTTCAAAGGACTCTCGGATTAGGTGTCGGCGGTTAGAAGTTGCGTATACAACGACATTTTGCGGCCGAGCAGTAACGCCCCCTTCCAAAACGACTTTGAGCGATTTGAAGGCTTCATCGTCTTCTTCAAAGGAAAGATCGTCTACAAAAATGATGAACTTTTGGGGGAGGCGGTGCAGCGAGCCGATAATTTGCGCCAGGTTTTGCAGATCGCTTTTGGGGACTTCTATCAGCCGGAGTCCGCGATCGCAGTATTCATTCAGCAGCGCCTTTACCAAAGACGACTTGCCCGCTCCGCGACTGCCGTAGAGCAATATGTTCTGAGCCGGGTAGCCATTGAGTAAGAATTCAGTATTTTGAACGATCTGCTGTTTAGGGTGGTCGTAGCTCACCAGTTGGCTTAGCAAAATTGGGTCTGTACTTTCTATGCCCGAAAGCTGACCGTCCTGAAATGGCGCGGTTGGAGCCTGCCAGCGAAAGGCGTTGAACTGACCGAAGATGCCGACGCCATGGGTGCGGTAATAATCAGCGAGTTCCGGCGCGGCGTTCTGCCAATCGGAGCCGTAGGGAAACTTGATGGAAAATTCTGGTTCTAGACCTAGTTGCATCACCGGAGGGGTGCTACTGTCTGTCATTTGCGCTGTCCATTGACTCAGATGCTCGGCAGGTAGAGCGTAGAGGGTTTCTAAAATATTTAGATCGTGACGAGCGGCGGCTAAAATGCCAGGTGCAATTTGATCGAACTGACGGGCGCAGACGGTTTGGGCGGCTTGAGAGAAGGCATTGTCGGCCAGCAGTATCTGCAAAATTAAATAGCGATGCCAGCTTTGATAATGGTTGGCCAGTTCTGAAAACCATTCTCCGTAAGCGAGTCTAGCGGTCAGCTCATCGTCGGCTACCAGTGAATCTAATAAATGCAGAAATGCCCGGCCAATGTCGCCCGTTAGAACGTCTTGGTAAAGCAGGAGCGAGGCCGCTTGCTGTCGGTAGTTTTGAATATGTGCGATCGCGTCCTTATCCAGTCCCATAGTTGCCCCTTGCGTGCCATAGTCCATCCTATACAGACATCACGCACAACATGAAATTTGGTCTTGCGATCATTCCATTTTTCGCAGCGATCGCGAGTTTAGCTTGTGGTGTGGCTGGACTGCCTCTATAATCCTGGCGACCCTCCTGGCGACACTGTGCCAGCTAAACTATGATCTACACCCCTCTCGCCGCTTTTACCACGCTCATTTACGGTATCCTCTCCATCGTTGGCGGAGCCATTGGCTACAAGCAAGCGGGCAGCCAGGTTTCGCTCATCTCAGGACTCATCAGCGGATTTTTGCTGCTGGTTGGAGCCTATCTTCTGTTCGGCGGCAGTCCCGCAGGCCTTACACTAGCGGCCATTGTCAGCATCGTTTTAGTGGTGGTGTTTGCAATTCGACTCGCCAAGACCCGTAAGTTTATGCCTGCTGGCCTGATGATAATCTTTGGCGTGATTAATCTCGCGGCGCTTTGGTCACTCATCGGTACAGTCTGATGGGTACAGTCTGATTCAGCCGCTGCTAGCGCAAAAATCGACCCTTCGACGGTGGAGATCTCTCAAGCAATTTCGTCACTGTAGAAGGGTCGCCTTTTTTCCAAGACACCCCCATGCCATTGCCTAGCGCTATTGCCTCCAACTCCACAGCGTCTAACCTAAAAGCTGCTCGCACCGAACCGCAAGGCTTACACTCGGCTAAGCTTTGGGTTCCCAAGCAAGTTCTCTTTACACCCGCTGCGCTAGAAGAACCTTGGGGCCAGCAGATCTATCGGCGAGTGAGCGAGATGGGGCTACCGATTACGAAGCTTAAGAACAACCGCGTTACCGGATTGCGTGGTGAAAATGAGCGGGAAACCTATGCGAAGGCTAAGCAGACGATGGCTGTGGTCACCGCACCGCCGAGCGCTTTGAAGCTTCAGCCCATTCCGCCTTCTGCCGACTGGCAATTTCACCTGGCTGAGGGCTGTCCGGCGCACTGTCAATATTGCTATTTGGCCAGCAGTCTTTCCGGCCCGCCCGTTATTCGGGTCTTCGCTAACCTACTCGAAATTCTAGAAAATACAGAGAACTACAAAGGAACAAAAGCGAATCCGTCTGTAGCAGATCCGAATCGGCCTACTAGCTTTGAAGTGAGCTGTTATACCGATCCGCTGAGCCTGGAGCATCTTACCGGTAGCTTGGGCGAGTGCATTCGCTACTTTGGCACTCAGCCGAATAAGCATTTGCGGTGGGTGTCTAAGTTTGACAACGTGGAGCCGCTTTTGAGCATTGAACACAACGGGCACACGCGCTGCCGGGCTAGCGTGAATGCCGATCCGGTTTCGCGTGGCTTTGAAGGGGGAACGGCGTCGGTAGAAGGTCGCTTGCAGGCGTTGAGGAAGCTAGCGCTGCCTAAAGAACGAGGGGGCGGCGGCTATCCGGTAGGGCTGGTGATGGCTCCGATCATGGCGTTTGAAGATTGGCAGACGCATTACACGGCGCTGTTTGAACAGGTTGCCTCGGCGCTAGATTTCGAGTGCGATTTGACCTTTGAGCTGATTAGCCATCGGTTTACGCCCAAGTCTAAGGAGGTGCTGAACGAGTGGTATCCCAATAGCAAGTTAGATATGGATGTGGAGAAGCGCACGACGAAGCGCAACAAGTTTGGGGGTACTAAATATGTGTACGACAAAGTGACGAGCGGTGAGCTGAAGGACTTTTTTGAGAACAAGATTGCGCAGTATTTTCCTCAAGCTGAGATTTTGTACTGGACGTAAGCGGTGCGATCGCGCACAAAGCTAATCGATCGGCGTATCTAAGACGGTTATCTAGAGATAGATCAGATAGAGAAGTCTGGTTTCGGTTTAAGGGCTAAAGCTGCGCGAGAAGAAAGTAAAGCCCGAGACAGTTTTAGAAGACTCCGAATAATTTGCTAGAAAAATATTAAGCTAGCGCAACTTTTTGCGTAATTTTCTCGTTCTCATGTGATGGGTTTATGAGGAGGTGCTAAAGACGGATGCCATTAGAGAGGGGCCTGTCTAAGTTGTGAACAGTAACAACATCTGTATATTTACTGACTCAATTTGTGTAGCTGTGCTTAATAATGCATGCATATACGGACGCCTAATTTCTTTCCTTTTCAATTCCATTAGTGGAGCTAGATGTGATGTTTTTTGGGTTTATAAAAACTGATGGTAAAGCAGACGGGAATAGCCAGGATTCCCCTGTCGCTGAGAACGTTGCTCCTGAAGAGAGCATTATTGAAAAGGACGCGCTTGTAATCGCTAGTAGCGCCGGGAAGAAGCTTGCGGAAAAGAAAAGCGCTGTTGAAAAGGAGAGCAGCCTTGCTGAAAAGAAGGACGCTGAGAGTAGAAAAGATCGCCTGAAGAAACAGAGCAATAGCAAAGTAGAGTGCCGTAACCCCGAGTGCACAGAATCTGCTCTGTATGCTTATAGCGGCGAGTTTGATGATGAAGGCGAGGCAACCATGACTTCTCTCTACTGTCTCAACTGCGGCTTTGGCTTTCCCTATTTTGAAGAGTTCGAGAAAGAAGAAAAGAAGACTGATGATGGCTCAAATTTGGGCGTTGGATTCCTATTTCTCGTCGCGATGGTGTTTACCGTCATCGCGATAAAAGGCGATGAAAATGGCGGATTTTTTAACCAGGACACTTCGCCACCTAACAGTCAAGTAGAGTCTTTGCGATCGCCCCAAAACGATACATCCCAAAACGATACATCCCAAAGCGATGCCCCAGTTCGCATCCTCAATGACGCGCCACCTTTTGTCATAAGAGATAATAATTAGCCTGGTTTAGCTTCAGACTCTTCTTTTTCAGTACTTGGCTATTCTCCAGGTTCGGACTCTCTTGCTGCTTCGGGATTGGTTTCGTCAGGCGCTGTTTCTGGCGCACTGCTAGATTCCTCCGTTTGGCTAGTGGCGTCTCCTACGGTCACTAGCCATTCTGCGGTCGGTCTTTCTACAGCGTTCATAATTCCACCAGAGACCAGATGGATATCTACTGTCTCAGCAGAAGACGTGGCTGCGGCCTCTTCGACCGCGATCGCTCTCACGTAGCGCTGGTCGCCGGTAAAGTCTGCGCTGCCTACCAAAAATTGATAGGGCTTACCGGCAGCAACTAGCTCAATGGTGATGGCTGGATTGGCTAGGCCAAATTTTTCTAACGTATCCGGGGCAACCTCTAGCGATCGCACGGCAGTACTCGTAAGCTGACTGAGCAAAAAGGCGATCGCCCCGCCTTCTGCCTCGCCTACTTGCGGGGAGGTCATCTGCCAAAAGCCATTGTCATCTTTAACAAAAGCTAGCGTTTCGCCCGGTCTAGAGAGCGTGAAGCGTTCGATGTCTTCTTCCGCAAACGCAAACATCAGATCTCCGGTTGCTTCGGCAGAGTCTGCAACCAGTTCGCTATCGGTTTCTAAAGGGGTTGAGTCTGCTGTTTTGTCCGAGCGACTTTCGATGAGTAGTACTGCGCCACCTAGGGCGATCGCACATCCCGCCAAAATCAACGTTCCCCGATTTAAAATAGCCACTGACTGCTCCTAGCTTGAGTTCTTATAACGGCTGGTGAGCTACGAAACTTCTCACCTTTAGGCGTTTTACCGGCGTCTAGCCCAAAGCACGCCCGCTCCGATTAATCCAGCGAGTGGAAAAACCACCAAAGCCAGCAACGTTAGAAAGATCTGCTGCTGCACCGTCATCTCAAACCGGCGATTGGTAATTTCTTTGGGCTGAATAGACAGCGTTGCATTATCTATTTTGCTTAGCCAGTTCACCGAGTTCAAAAACACATCGCCATTGAGCTGCTGGCTAAACAATCCATCCGTCGCAAAGCTAGAGTTACCAATCACCACTAGCCGACTCTCATCCGGCTGATCCGCAGATGAGTTTTCATCGTCCGCTGAGGAATCCGCTGGCAAGTCTTCTAGCTCTAGATCTTCTTCTGCGATCGCTTCTTCTGTTGCCGCATCCTCAGTCCCGGTGGCTTCCGCTTCAGCGGCTGAGTCAGTTGGCTCAACAGTCGTGTTTGCATCCTCTTCGCTAGCTGCAACCGTTTCTGCCGGACGAGTAAACGCTGCCCCAATCACAAACGGGCCTTGAGGCTCCTGGTTTTGATCTACCGTGAGTTCTTCACCTTCTGTGATGGGCTGCGCCTGACTGTTTTGAGGTGTGAATAATAGCGGGGTTTCCTGCACACCGCTGACTTCTGTGATTCTCAGCGGGCGGGTAACCGGATAGAAAGATCGCCCGTTGCCAAACGACTCTGTAATAGGATGACTGCCGTATTCTGTTACCAGAGGGGCTGCTGGGCCTAGCCCTACTAGCTGACCGCCGCCCGAGGTATCAATGACAATTGCTTCTTCGGGTACAACGCCCCAAGGACTCAGCAGCCTTTCTAGCCCAGTCTCTACCTGCGGATCGATCAATATAAAAGCGCTGCCGCCTGCGTCCAAATAGCTTTGAATTGCGGTAATTTCGCTATCGAATAGGGTTTGCCTTGCACCACTTACGATCAGCACGTCCGCGTCGGGTGGAACCGCATTGGTTTCTGCTAGGTTCAGCGGAGCCACCGTATAGTTTTGCTCTTGCAGCCGAGTTGCCGCTTCAAAGTAGCCCGGCTGTGCGCCTGTTACGTCGTATTCGCCGTGCCCCTGCAAAAAGTAAACGACCGCCGACTCCTCCTGACTGAGCTGCGCCAGTTTGTTAGTGAGCGTTCGCTCCGTAATCGCGACTTGAGGGGCCGGTCGCGGAACAGAGATGGTCTTTTCACCGGCTTGTAAGAACACTTCACTTCCCGTTTGCACCTCAAACTGCTGCGCCAGCTGAGGGTCGGAAACGGGGTCTACGTAGCGGTAGGTAAAGTCGCCGTTGTAGCGCCGATAGTCTTCTAGCAGTTGCTGTTCGTTAGGGTCGGGAAACTGGCTAAACAGCAGTAGCTCGGTCGGCTGCTCCAGGTTTTCTACGACTGTTTGTGAAGCGGGCGAAAGGGATAATAGCTGCCCCTCTGTCAGGTCGGTGCGCCAGCTATAGCGAGTGCCCAAAAAGTTCACCAGCGCCAAAATGACGATAACCGACAGCACGGATACGGCTGCGTTGGTGCCCGCTAAGGTAGAGCGCTGCTGCCAAAAGCCGCTGTAGCTACCGGAGGCGATCGCAGCTACCACCGCGATCGCACCCACGACTAATAGCCCCACGGCAATCCCCGTCCAACCGTTAAGCGCGCCAACGACTAGGCCCGCTGTTAACAGCATCAGTCCTGGCCAAACGAGATATTTAAAGGCAGAGGGTAGGCTTTTCATACTAAGCGCGTTGGAAGCGTAAGGTGTCGATAGATTGGGCCGTTAGAAAAATGCCGAGCGTAATGTAGCTCAAAAACAGAATGAGTCCGCTCGTGTCGAAAACGCCCTGGGTGAAGTCGGTATAGTGCGATAGCAAAGAAAGATGGCTTAGGGCCGTGCCAAAAGGGCCAGCGGCATTAGCGATCGCCTCGACGATCCACAGCAGCAGCACCAAGCCGAAGGTCATAATCGCCGCTAGCACCGTACTCTCAGACAGCGAAGAAATAAACATGCCTAAAGATAAAACGCTCGCCGCTAGCAGCAGCAGCCCGCCGTAGCCCAACAGCAGTAGTCCGCCCGGAAAGCCTGGCTCGCTCCTTTCAAAGGCAACCGCCTGCGAGATCAGCAGCGGCAGCAGCATTGCACTATAAAACGTCAGGACGCCTAGCAGCTTACCCACAGCCACAATCCAGTTAGTGAGCGGCGAAGTCGCTAAAAGCTCCAGCGTGCCTTGCTTGCGCTCATCGGCATATAGCCCCATCGAAAGCATCGGCAGAATAAACATCGAGAGCGACCCAAGCAGGTTTAGATAGAACTTCAAAAACTCGTAGGGGGCGTCTAAATTTTGCTGAATCCCTGATTGATCCAAAGCTGCCGACTGGGCAATAACGCCATCGGGAGATAGCAGCAGCGTCACCATAAACAGCCCACCAATCAGCCAGAATACGGCGGCAATCACATAGGCCAAAGGAGAGTTGAAATAGCTCTGCAACTCTCGCCGGTAGATGGCCAACAAGTTGCTAAAAAGTATCTTCATTAGGTCTGGTTCTCCTCGGTTCCCGGTTTAATATCAGGTTGTTCTGTAGTAGCTGGCTCGGAATTAATTGCTTCGGAACTGATTGGTTCGGAACTGATTGGCTCGGAACTGGCCAGCTCAGGTGGAATCGGTTCGGCTCGCAATTCCATTTCAGCGGCGTCTTCTTCCTCGATCGCCTCATCAATTTCTCCAGCATCCATCACCTCGCGATCGCGACTATCCACCTCAGCAGATTCCGTAGTCGTCAGGTTAATAAACACATCCTCCAGGCTCGCTCGATTGCGCTTTAGCTCGAATAGCGATAGCCCTTTAGACACCACTTGAGCTGCGATCGCACTTCCCAAATCCTCCATGCCCGTAATCACCTGAAAGCGTGCATGGTCTTCGGGCAGCGCTTCTCCCGCCACTGGCTCTACGCGCACTACGCCCGGTATCTGGCGCAGTATGTCCATATTGCGCTCGGCATTGCCCGCTAGCTCTACCCAGTAGCCCTGCCCTGTCAGCTTGGCTACTAAATGCTCTGGGCTGTCGGTAGTAATCAGCTCGCCCCGGTTGATAATGGCGATGCGATCGCACGTCGCGCTCACCTCTGGCAAAATATGGGTCGATAGGATAATCGTATGCTCCCCGGCCAATCGCTTAATCAGGTTGCGCACCTCAATAATCTGCCGAGGATCTAGGCCTACCGTGGGTTCATCTAAAACGATTACGGGCGGATTGTGAACAATTGCTTGCGCAATGCCTACCCGCTGCCGAAAGCCTTTAGAGAGCTTGCGGATAATGACGTCGCTTTTTTCTTGCAGATTGCAGCGTTCAATGGCCGAGACAACTTTGGTCGCGCGATCGCCCGCCGACACGCCCTTAATTCGAGCGACAAAGTGCAAAAAACCTTCCACCGTCATCTCCGGATACAGCGGCGGCGTTTCCGGCAAATAGCCAATGTTCTGACGCACGGCCATCGACTCGCTGTGCACGTCCTTGCCAGCTACTCTGGCCGTGCCGGTAGTCGCTGGCAAGTACCCCGTCAAAATGCGCATCGTCGTCGTTTTGCCTGCGCCGTTAGGGCCTAAAAACCCTAAAATTTCACCGGGTTCCACCGTAAAAGATACGTTTTTAATCGCATCGGTAGAGCCATAGCTTTTACTAAGCTGGTCAACTTCAATCATGCCAATAGCCAGAGCGCGAGCATTAGAACGTAGCCTTTATGAATAGCGAAAATATATAGTAATCTCAATAACCCGTTAGCAAGCTATGGATATTACCATCTATAGTCGCCATCAATATTGCACTTATTGGCCGATCTCGAAAGTGACCACCGGCTACCAGGAACTCTTGACCTATCGCAAAGCAAAAATTTCCGCATCTCATCGGCTCCAAATGGACAGCCCAGCAAAAAACGCTTGGCTGGCGACATTTCCGCGTCGTCAATCGTAAAAACCAAGATAACTGTGTTTTCGCTGAGTTAGTCGCAACCTGCGATCCAGAAGTGCGACTGTGGATCAATGCCAAAACGCTCAAAAATCGTCAGCTTTGGCGAGCCGGTTGGCAGACGTTAGCGGAGATAAACGCCCCTCCGGTGGAAGACAACTTTTTGTAATGCGTGCGATCGCTCGTAGACAAAGCCTTTAGGTATATTTGCATACCTCTTAGTAAGAATATCGCCGCAGCCGTAAGGAGTTCGTACTAGAATAGAAGAACCCAACCCATGCTACTGGGATCGAAAGACTCCTATGACTCCTTCCGACCCTCCCGGCAGTCTTCCCGAAGACAAAGCGCTGCTTAAAACAATTTTGCCACCGCTGCTAGACGACTTTCAGCACTGGTTTAACCGCACGCTAACCCTTCTAGACACGCAAGAAATTAGCTTCATGAGTGCTGCCGAAACGCAAGATCTTAAAGTGCGCGTGCAAGATGCTCAAAAGCAAGTTAGCGCTTCTAAAGCGTTGACGAGCCTCACGGATAGTCAAGCAGGAATAGAGATGCCTGTAGTGATGGCCTGGCACAAGCTTGTTCACGAATGCTGGGGCGTCGCCCTCCGCTTTAGGCGAGAAAACGGCTCAGAAAACGAATCGGGAAGCAGCCCGAAAGCATAGGCCACTCCGATCGAATTAGACTATTTGACCCAGACTATTTGACCCAGACTATTTGACCCAGACTATTTGACCCAGACTATTTGACCCAGACTACTCGAATCAGCCTATACAAAATAGGCCAATAGACAGGCCAAGATAGGCCAAAGCAACCCTCAACCCGATCGCTCAATCAGCACCTCGCCTCTTCGAACGCACTTCCTCTTTCCCCGTTTAGACTATGCTCCACCTTCTCTACTTTGTCGCTTTTACAGTTCTCGCTGTGCTGGCCGTCTCTAATATGATCCGCAATGTGGTGAACCTGGGCACGCAGGCTCGTCAACCGGTTCGGCGTCCGAGCGATCGCAGCGGCTCCACCCCACATCCAGAACTTTTAGACGACAGAGGCGACGTCATCAACGAGCCGCTGCTAGTCATGCGCTCTATCTCTATTAACGACGCTAGAGAGCGGCTAGACGCGCTTTACGACTCACCGCCAAACTCGTCTCCAAACGCTGGCGACGAAGCGAACGGCGATAGCTAGTTGCAATAGCTAGTTGTAAATCTGCTACAGGCTCATCGCACTTCCTGCTTATAAAATAAAGACCCCATCGGCTTAGTGCAAATGGGGCTTTTTTCTGCTGAAAAACAGGTATAACCTTCTACTTTGTTTAAAGCCATCTCTCGGTATGTTGATTCTGCAGCCCTGCTTTGTGCTCTCCATTTCTCAATCTTGCTATGGCCTCCGACAAAGATTTGTTCCGCTTTGAAGACTCAAGTTCGCAACCTGTTTTGACCCGTACGCTGCCTCGCAAAATCGCCGTGATTATTCACAAAGAAACCACTTCTCCAGGGCTAGTTGGAGAAAAGCTAGTCGCTTTGGGCTACGAGCTAGATATCCGCGCACCGGTTCTAGGCCATCCGCTCCCATCTGATCTGGAAAACTATGCTGGCGTAGTGGTTTTGGGTGGGCCAATGAGCGTTAACGATGACGAATCCTATCTCCACAAGGAAATGATCTGGGTTCAGCAAGTGCTGGATGCTCGCCTACCCTACTTAGGTATCTGCTTAGGAGCGCAAATGCTCGCTAAAGTGCTCGGTGCACAAGTCGATACGCACCCAACTGAACTAGAAGAAATTGGCTACTACCGGGTACAGGCTACGGCGGCGGGCGCGTCGCTGTTTCCGGGTGAGCTGTATGTATATCAGTGGCATTCGCAAGGATTTGAGGTGCCATCGGGGGCAGTACTTATTGCTGAGGGACAGGACTTTCCCAATCAGGCTTTTCGATGGGGCGACCATGCCTATGGCCTACAATTTCATCCTGAGATGACTGCAAAACTGCTCGATTTTTGGACTGAGCAAGGCGCTGATTTACTCGGTGGGCCGAATACACAAAGCCGCGAGCAGCAGCTTAAAAACCACCAGCGCTATCGGCAGCAGGTAGACGACTGGTTAGAAACTTTTCTAAACAATTGGCTCTCTAGCGCGTCTTAGCCTGCATCATGAGTAGAGTTTGGATGGATACGCGTAGCCATGAAATTAGCGCAGCCGTGCAATCGTAAATTAGTGAACCAGTGCAAGAGTTAAGAGGCAATCTTATGCGACGGATCCAGCAGCTTTTGGGGCAATTGTCGCCGGCAGGCAAGATGCCTCGTTGGGGTCAGCTATTTGCCGTGGCACTCTCTATGGTTCTCTTTTTTCAGGCTTGCGGCAGCAGCAATACATCTACTGTCGCACCCTCTAGCGGCGCAGTAACCAGTGAGCAGGCCGGCGGTGAGTCTGGTCAATCCAGCACCATGGAAAACCTGGTTAATGAGCATAGCGGCGATGTTCCAAACCCCACTCCTGTTGCGCTAGCTGAACCTACAGTCCCCGTTGTCGGCGAAGACATTGTTTATGCCACAGTAGACGGCCAGTCGGTAAAGGGCTATCTGGCTCAGCCGGAAGCTTCAGTCGGACAAGCGCTGCCAGCAATCATCGCGATTCACGAATGGTGGGGACTCAACGACAACATCAGAGCTACTAGCCGACGACTCGCTGGAGAAGGCTATACCGTACTCGCACTAGATCTTTACGGGGGTAAAGTCGCTAATGACCCTGCTACTGCCAGAGATTTGACGCGGACTGTTACAGATAATCCTGGCTCAGCGCAAGACAACATTGCGCAGGCCGCTCAGTTTTTAACCGAGCAGTACGATGCACCTGAGATCGGTTCAATTGGCTGGTGCTTTGGTGGCAACTGGTCGCTGCGGACGGGGCTGCTGCTACCAGACTTGGATGCTATGGCAATCTATTACGGTCAGCTAATTTTGGCTCCCGAAGCGCTAGACGGGTTGGACATGCCGGTGATTGGCTTCTTCGGTGAAGACGATAGCTCTATTCCGGTTGAAGATGTTGAAAACTTCGAGCAGATTCTAAACGACTTGGGTAAGACGGCCAGCATCAACCTGTATCCTGGCGTGGGTCACGCCTTTGCCAACCCTTCTGGCAACAATTACAATCCCGAAGCCGCTGAAGATGCCTGGGAGAAAACGATGGCCTTCTTTGCTCAGTATTTGCAGGCTGGGTAGCAGGCTGAAAGGTTGACCAAATGGCCTAAACAGCTGGCTTGAACAGCTGGCCTAAACGACTTCTTCGACTTCGTTAGCGTTCTCCAGCGAGGCCTTTACGATAGACCAAGTAAAGAACCCGCCGGCTGCCACCATCATTGCTAGCAGTCCAAATACGGCTCTTAGTCCTAAGAACGTCTCAGCAATCCCCGCAACGGCCAGCGGCAGACTCAGGGCAATGTTTACCACATTGTTTTGCAATCCAAAGACCTTGCCTCTCATGTCTTCTGGCGTTTTTTCTTGAATGGTCGTTTGCATCGGGATGCCGACCATCGCACCGAAAAAGCCGAGTGCGCCAATTAAGAAAAGGCTAGGCCATAGCTGAGCAGGGGCTAGCGAAAGTCCGGTGAGAGATGCGGCCATGCCCAGCGACCCGGCTAGGCTAAGCTGCGATCGCGATACCTTCTGCCCAAACTGACCAATCGACACGGCGCCAGCGGCTAGTCCGACACCGCCAGCGGCTAGCAAAAAACCAAACTGAGAGGGGCGAATAGTCGGAATCACCTCTGCTAGGCGAACGGCCAGTACCGCGAGCGCTGCAAAGACCGAGAAGAGAACCACTAGCTGAATCAGGGCGCTGCGCACTTGAACCTGCTTTTGTAAGTAGCTCAGCCCGTCTTTGATATCGCTCCAAACCTGAGTTTGTCCGCCTTCAGGGACAGTAACTTTGGCCTCGTTTGTCTTCATTAGCAAGAGTAAAATGCCTGCGATCGCGTAGCCCATCCCTACCAACACCGATTTGCCCACGCCCGTCCCTCTATCAATGGGGGCAAGCAGCGTATCGGCCAGCACCAGCAGCGGCTCGCCCACAGCAAAGCCAATAATCACTGAGGCCATCATCGTTGTGGTGTACAGCGAATTAGCAGGCAGCAGATTTCGATCTTTTACGATCAGCGGGATGACCGCTTGCTCGGCGGGGGCAAAAAACTGAGTAAGCGTAGAGACCAAAAACGTTGTGAGTAGCAAAATGCAAAAGCCTACAGGCCACCCGGCTAGCGTCCAGTCTTGAGTTGCCCACAGTACTAGAGGCAAAATGGCAACCAGCAGCCCGCGCAAGAGGTTCGTTAATACCAGCACCGGCTTTTTCCGCCACCGGTCAACATATACGCCCGCTAGCGAACCAAACAAAATGGCCGGAATCGTAAAGGCGATCATAATAGCCGATACCCAGCCGCTAATGCTTTGCCCTGGCGACTCGTATGTGCTGGAGATGATCGCAATCATCAACACCAAATAAATCTTGTCTGCCATCTGCGAAAAAACCTGACCGCCCCACAGCGTCAGAAAATTTCGATTGCGAAAAACAGGCCACAGCCCGGTCGGATGCTCATTGGCAGTTTGACCCTCACCGGCCTCTGCTGATACTTGTTCAGGATCGGTATTGACTGGCTGACTCGCCGCTGAACGATTGGGGTTGGCCTTCACTTGCGCTACCTGCTGGCTGGCTAATTCGTCAGACTCGGGGTTCAAACTGTCAGCATCAGGTGTAGATTCACGGAGCATGGATTTATAAAGCGGGGGTAGGAGCGGTAAAGCACATGTCGATTAAGTCAGCGGAGCGAATTGGGCGATCTAGCTGATACTGCGTGTAGGCCCTGAGCACTCTTTCAATGCGTCGCCACATTTGATGCGGGCCAGATTCGGTTAACGGTTGCTGGCTAGTTCCTATTGTGCCTGTTTGTGGGAACGCCGGGCTAGCCGACATCATAATTAGCTCTGGCTTACTCAGCTGCTGCATTAGGGCCAGCTCGAACCCGTTGAGATAGTCCACAATGCCCAGGTTTCGAGCGATTTCTTTTGATACCTTAGCCTTTAGCCCAGCCGTCTGTCGTCTTTCTGGGGACGATATTTGCGCACCGGGCCTCGACTCGTTATCAAGGCTGCCTGAATAACTAATCGCGGCTTCAGCGGCCCGATGATGGCTGATCTGTACGGGCTGTGACGCTAGCTGCTCTTGCCGATATTCAGCGTACTGCTGCTGCGCTTCTTGCAGGCGATCGCGCTCAATCTTCTCAATCTCCGCTGGCTTCACCACGCCTCCGGACGTAATGCTAAAGCCGACCTTCCAGTCTGGGTTGCCTAGCTCAATCTCTAAGGGCGCTCTAGAGAGGGCGCAGCGAAAGACCTCAGGCGCGACGCCTGCGAGTGCTAATAGGTGAAAGGTGGCCTGGGTCAAACAAGGTAAAATGTTGGGCCTGCTTGCGGCTTCTATTCGCTTCAAATGCTCTAGCAGTAGATAATACAGTTCTTCTTGCGGCTGGTCGCTCAACGCTTGCGAAAGGGCAATTTCAGCTAGATACTGACTCGCCGTTAGCCGGGCTAAATCTGTACTCAGCTTGGGAAAAGTCTGCTGAGTTTCAGCCTGCACTATCTTGTCAATAGACTTGCCTTTTATCAGCAGCAGTTCGTTTACCACAAACAGACCAGAGCGACCGCCCAGCCTGGACTTGTGCTTACGCGAGCCAGGTGCGATCGCGCGAATCAATCCCCATTCCTTGGTCAATACCGTCACCAGCCGATCCGACTCATTCATCGGCATGGCCTTAAGGTTGATGCCCGTCGCCTTATAGTTGCGCTGTGTCATAAAAGCTTTGTCGAAGGGTGGCTTTAGGCGGATGGGATTGCGATCGCTATATTCCTAATTTTAGTTGGTTTATACCTGTTTTACGGGGTGGTTTCCCCTATATAAACCTCAGTCAAATCCCTGTGGGCTGCTTGCTATGCCGTTTTTGGCGAGCTTAGCCGCGTCCCGATTGCCTCTCATCTTCGTTCAAAAAGGAGTAGTGGTTGGGATGAAAGTCTATGTTCGCCTCAGCAAAAAAGCTTAGTCTTCGTCGTCATTGTCGTCTTCTAGCGATCGCAGTATTTCTACTCCGCGAGAAGTGCCTAGTCGATTCGCGCCCGCTTCGATCAGTGCGATCGCCTGCTCCACGTTGCGAATGCCGCCCGATGCTTTAATGCCTATGCGATCGCCGCCAATCTGCCGCAGCAGCTTCACATCTTCTACGGTCGCTCCGCCTTGCCAGCCCGTACTCGTCTTCAAAAAACGAGCGCCCGCATCTAGGCACACCTCAGCGGCCAGCCGCTTTTCCGCCGGATTCAGCAGCGACGTCTCTAAAATGGCCTTTACCGGCACCCCAGTCAGTTCCACAATCTGAGCGATCTCGTCGTGCACTCGGGTCGTATCGCCCGCTTTCAACCAGCTCAAGTTAATCACCACATCTAGCTCATCTGCGCCATTTTCCGCCGCTTCTTGCGCCTCGTACAGCTTTACTCTGGCCGTTGTCGCTCCACTTGGAAAGCCCACTACCGTACAGACATGGGGCTTCCTCCCATGCAGCCGCTCAACGGCAAAAGGCACATGCACAGGGTAGATGCAGACCGCCGCAAATCTATATTGGTCGGCCTGCTCGCATAGCTGCGCAATCTGAGGCTCTCCGGCAGCGGGTGCTAGCAGTGTGTGGTCGATGTGAGACGCTAAATCAATAGCCTGAGCGCGATTAGCGGAATCATGATTCATAAAAACTGGCGACTCTTGAATAGGGAAAAGTAAGTGAGAGAAAAGAGAAAAGACAAAGGGCTATCGTGACGGTAGACGAGTCGTTTAGCCTAATTATCTCTTAGCACAAGCAGTAATTTGTCTCGTAGCGGGCAATCTTGATGTATCTGGTCGCGCTGCTACTTTCTAAAGCACTTATTTCATGGCCTCACCGCTGATCTCAGCTATTATCTGCACCCACAATCGCGAGCAGTATCTAGGCGCAGCGATTGACAGCCTGCTGGCTCAGTCGATGAAGGCATATGGCGCGGATAGCTACGAAATTATTGTGGTAGACAATGCCTCTACCGATAGCACCGCTGAGATTGTGCAATCAAGAATTGCACCGTTAGACGTTCCTCAGCCCGAAGTTGCTAAGACCGAAGTTATTAAGATCACTGCCGAAACCGTTAGCCATCCTATATTGCAATACGTTTACGAATCTACTTTGGGTTTATCTGCTGCTCGCAACACTGGGGCAACCGTTGCAAAAGGTGAGATTGTTGCTTACTTAGATGACGACGCTGAGGCAAGCGAATGCTGGTTGGCTTCATTGCTAAGCACGTTTGAGCAGAATGAGAAGATTGCGATCGCAGGTGGTAAAGTTACCCTCATTTGGCCCCCTAACGCCCAGCCGCCTAGCTGGCTCTCAGCCGATTTAGCCAGCGGACTCGGCGCTTACGATTTGGGCGATCAGATGGTTTATATTCACCAGCCCTCGCTTACCCCACGCGGCCTCAACTACGCGCTGCGAAAATCTTTTCTACAAGAAGCTGGCGGCTTCGACCTCAAGCTGGGCCGCGTCGGCAAAAATCTACTCTCCAACGAGGAGCAGCAGATGACTCGAATGGCCTTAGATAGCGGCTGGCAAGTGGCTTATGTTCCAAGTGCGATCGCAGCTCATAATGTTGCCCCAGCTAGAATGAAACCCGGCTGGTTTCTGAGCCGTAGCTGGTGGCAAGGTATTAGCGAAAGCTACCGGGAACAGATCAGCGGGAACACCGGCTTCTGGCAGTTACGCATCGGCGGCGAACGGCTCGCACGTGGCCTGTTCAAAACGCTCAAATATATCCATCGTCCGGCCCAAAGGTTTGAGAATCTAGCCTATGCCTACGGCCAAATTGCCTATATAGGCAGCGTTGTCGGCCATCTCATTCGCCGTCGCACAAATGTTGCTAACGGCCCTGTTACTAACGGCCCTTCCGCCTCCCCATTTCCCTAGTTTTTTCTATTCTTTCCTTCTATTCTGCTAGCGCTTTTGCCGACCTGCTTACTTCGCTACTTTCTCTACCGCTAAATTCATGAAACCCGCATCTATTCCGGTCTCTGTCCTCATCCCCGCTAAAAACGAAGAAGAAAATCTACCGGCTTGTTTAGCCAGCGTAGCCGCAGCGGATGAAGTGTTTGTGGTCGATTCTCAAAGTGACGATCGCTCTATTGAAATCTCCGAAAGCTTGGGTGCTAACGTCGTTCAGTTTCAATTTAACGGTCGCTGGCCCAAAAAGAAAAACTGGTCGCTCGATCAGCTACCTTTTCGCAATGAGTGGGTGCTCATTGTGGACTGCGACGAGCGCATTACGCCCGAGTCCTGGGCCGAGATTGCCGAAGTGATTCAAAACCCTGACCTGGACGGCTACTACATCAATCGCCGCGTTTTCTTCTTGGGCAAATGGATTCGCCACGGCGGCAAATATCCCGACTGGAACCTGCGGTTGTTCCGCCATGCCAAAGGCCGCTACGAAAACCTCAATACCGAGGATATCAACAACACAGGCGATAACGAGGTGCATGAGCATGTCATGATCCCTCACGAAAAAGTAGGCTATCTCAAAGAAGATATGCTGCATGAAGATTTTCGCGATTTGTACCATTGGCTAGCTCGCCACAACCGCTATTCCAACTGGGAAGCCCGCGTTTATTACAACTTGCTCATGGGGATGGGAGACGATGGCACAATCGGGGCGAATCTGTTTGGCGATTCGGTTCAGCGTAAGCGCTTTCTTAAAAAGATTTGGGTGCGTTTGCCGTTCAAGCCGCTGCTGCGCTTTGTGCTGTTCTACTTCATTCGGCTCGGCTTTTTAGATGGACGGGCCGGTTATATATACGCCCGATTGCTTAGCCAGTACGAATATCAAATTGGCGTCAAACTGTACGAACTCAAGTTTGGCGGACGGCTCAATAATAAGGTTGAAAAGATTGATGCGATCGCAGCTAAATCTTCCGAGTCTGTAGAGTCTGCAGTACCCGTTTCCGCTGCTGACGCATAGCGCAATCCAGAGCAATCCCGATCATTAAGAGGCTTCAGCACGTGGCAAAGACCGCCTATCCCAGCAGCACCCCCACCAATGGACTGGGTAGCCCTTCCTGGGTAGACCTTAGCCAATATCATCAGCCTGGTTACGATGCTGGCGGCTCTAAGGTGAAGATGCTGCTTTGGTGGCTGGTGCAGGCAACTGCCTTCCCGCTTACGCTGCATACAGCACACGGCCTGCGCTGCTGGCTACTCAAATGTTTTGGAGCGCAGATTGGCCAAAACGTAGTGATTCGCCCAACGGCTCGAATCACCTATCCCTGGAACCTGGAAATCGGCGAATATAGCTGGATTGGCGACGACGTAGTGCTCTATAGCTTGGCACCTATTAAAATCGGCAATCACTGCGTTATCTCGCAAGAAAGCTATCTCTGCACGGGGAGTCATTCCATTACCGACCCAAGCTTTCCACTAAAGACAGGGGAAATTATTGTAGAAAACGGAGCCTGGGTGGCAACCGACTGTTTCTTAGGGCCAAACGTCCGAGTCGGTTCAAATTCCGTGATTGGCGCAAGAAGCAGCGTCTTTCAGTCTATGCCCGCTGGGCAGATATGTTTTGGCAGTCCCTGTAAGCCTGTCAAGCCCAGACTGATGAACAAGACCGATGAGCCAACGGCCTCTGCTTTGTAATCTTGGTAACCTTGCAGATAAGGCGATAAGAAGCTGAGTGCTTGGAGCCTGCTGCTGAACGCGGCCTGACTTGTTATTTATATATTTTCTTGCAGGCGCATAGCTTAGTTGTTTAAGCCTTGTTGTCTAGGTACGGCTGTTTAAGCACTGCTTTTGCGGCATTGTTGTTCTCGAATTTTCTGCTCACTAGAGAGCAGCAGAGAGCAAGACCGGGAAACTTTGCTATGCTCTTCGCGTCCTTAGTGAGTAAGTAGGCTCAATGCTGGCCTATGCGACATTGGATTTTTTTAGGTAGCGCTCTAGACCTACCTCTCACGAAGGGTTTTTAGTTTCATGAGCTACGAAGAGCAGATAGAAGAAATTGATCTGAAGCGCTACTGGCTAGTGCTAAAGCGGCGTTGGAAACCGGCATCGGCCGTCTTCGTAGCGGGTATAGCGGCCTCCATTGCAGTCGTTATGGCTCAAGAGCCGCTATACGAAGCGAGTTCTAAAGTCCTGCTGCAAAACGATAGCACGGCGGGCCTGACGGGCGTAAGCAGCGAATTGGGTTCTCTTGAAACCTTAAAAAGCACTAGCGACCCATTAGCAACTCAAGCTGAAATTATCTTCTCTCGACCCGTTCTCGTCGAAACCATCCGAGCGCTCTCGCTTAAAGATGCTGAAGGTAAGTTCATCCATCCTTCAGACTTAGCTGAGAATTTGAAGGTAGCGCCTATCGACAATACAGATATGATTCGCGTTACCTACCGCTCGGAGAATCCAGCGCTCTCTGCGGCGATCGTCAATCAGGTGATTCAATCTTACATACAAGAGAGTGCTAGTCATAGCCAGTCAGAGGTGATTGCGGCCCGTCAGTTTCTAGAGCAGGAGCTACCTCGAGCTAGAAGAGAAGCCGAACTGGTAAGCGAGGCGCTAAGAGACTTTAGAACAGAAAATGGCATTGTCGTTTTGTCCTCAGAGGCTGAGGCAACTGTAGGGGCAATCGCTAACTTAGAAAGCGAGATCAGCGCTGCTCAAGTAGATTTAGTCAAAGCTCAAAGCCGTGCCAATGAGCTTTCTGGGCAGTTAGGTATGAGTGCGTCAGAAGCGCTCGACTTAGCTTCAATCAATCAATCTCCTGCTGTGCAAACTGCCCAAGCTCAGCTAGAGACGGTTCGCGCTGATTTGGCCACCGCGCTAACAAGGTATACGCCGCAGCATCCAACAGTGCGATCGCTAGAGCGTCAAGAAGCGTCAATGACCCGGCTGCTAAGAGGCCGAGTAGAAGAGGTCGTTGGCTCGTCTAGTTCTGGCCTAACTACTATGAGCAGCCTTGATGAGAGTCTGGCAGAAGATCTTGTTCAAGCTGAGGTCGATAGAGCCAGTACCTACAGACAGCTCAACACCTTAGTTTCTACCCGCGATGCTTATCAGCAGCGCAGCGCAGCCTATCCAGGGCTAGAAAAAATGCAGACCGATCTGCTGCAAAGGCAAGCCGCCGCCCAGAGCGCTTTAGAAACGCTGCAAACGCGCTTTCAAGACGTTCAGCTAGCTGAGAAGCAGAGTAGAGGAACGGCCCAAGTAATTGAGCAGGCCACCGCGCCTGACGAACCTACGGTCGAAGGGCAGATGAAGTACCTGCTAGCAGGTTGCGTCGTCGGTGCCTTTTTAGGCGTGGCAATGGCATTTTTCCTCGACTTAATTGACCGCTCGATCAAGACCGTGAAAGACGGCGAAAAAATATTTGACTATGTTGTGCTGGGCGTCATTCCCCGCTTCACCTTGAACAAAGACGATACGCCAGACTGGATGCTGCCTGCATACGCCGGAGAAGAAGACGGATCGGCCTCACGCCGCATCATCATGCTGCAAAACGTCTATCCCATCCTAGCGGGTGCCTATCAGATGCTTCAGGCCAATTTACGCTTTATCAGCTCAGATAAAAAGCTCACGTCTTTAGTTCTGACTAGCTCGGTTGCTGGTGAAGGTAAGTCCGAGGTATGTGCCAACTTGGCGACCTCTATCGCTCAGACCAACCGGCGGGTGCTGCTAGTTGATGCCGATATGCGATCGCCCAGTCAGCACCACTTATGGAACGTGGTCAACGCCGTGGGCCTAAGCCATGTACTCGTCGGCGAAGGCAGCCTAGAGAGTGCACTTCAGCCGATTGGTAAAAATCTCACGCTGCTCCCAGCTGGGGTCACCCCGCCCAACCCTATGGCCCTGCTCGACTCCGAGCGGATGGCTCAGCTCATCGAGCTATTCCGCGAGCAGTTTGACTACATCATTTTCGATACGCCTTCTCTCACCGGCTGTGCAGATGCTGCGGTCCTTGGGAACTTAGCGGACGGCGTGCTGATGGTCATGCGTCCTCGCCAGGTGACCTTCGATCGAGCGATCGCGGCTAAATCGCTGCTGGCCCGCTCTGGCGTAAATGTTCTGGGTTTGATTGCTAATGGCGTTGATAGCAAAAACGACTTTGGCGAATATTCTTACGACCCCAGCGAGCTAACGGACGCGGCCAAGCACACTGCCCGCACTGCCAAAGGCAGATTAGAAGGCGCTGTGGGAAAAACGACCGCAGGGCATCGCTAGACACGGGCGATGTTTAGTTCAACTCAAATCCTGAAAATTTAGCTCAACAGAGCTTGCTCTTGGTCTTATGTCTCGCATTTTCTTCCTAGTCACATCTACTCCGATGACCACTTTGCTATCGCTTGTCAGCAGTAGTGTAGTAGGGAGTTCAATCCTGTTGCACAGCGGTGCGGCGATCGCTCAAATCACCGGGCAGCCCACTATCGGCCTGCCCCAGCTCGCTCAGCCTCAATCTACAGCCCAGCCCGCTTCGGCTTCCTACGTAGGGCTACCGCCTGCTTCTAACGTCAGCACCGCCAACTATGTCTTGGGTGTGGGCGACCAAATTTCGCTTTCTGTTATTGGCTACCCAGAGTTCACCGGGAACCTGGCGATTTTGCCCGATGGCACCGTGACTTTGCCCTTAATCGGCCCGGTGCAGGCCAGTGGCTTAACAACTGCTCAGCTCAGCAGTTTGCTGTCAGCTCAACTGAGAACGTACCTGGTCGATCCGGTCACGAGCGTGGGTTTATCGGTCAGACGGCCGGTTGTGGTTACTGTCGCGGGCGAAGTTCATCGGCCCGGCCCTATTCAGCTAGGGAGCGGCTCGAACTTGGGCGGCGATGTTTTGAGCGCCGATTCTACCAGATCTGCCGGGCCGGATACGGCAGTCGGCGATCGTCAGGCACTTCCTACGCTTAGCTCTGCGGTTTTGCTTGCAGGCGGCGTCACGCGCGATGCCGATATCCGGCAGGTAATGGTGCGTCGCCCCGTTGCCGGGGGTGGCGAAGAACTGCTGACGCTCAATCTTTGGGAAGTGGTAACGGCTGGTGTGGGTACGGCAGATCTGACGCTGCGCGATGGCGATTCGGTCTTTGTGCCTCGGCTAACCGGCAACGAGATTGATCGCAGAGCGGTTGCTAGCTCTAGTCTCGCTCCTAGCGCCGTCAGAGTAAAAGTGGTGGGCGAGGTGGTCTCACCCGGAGAAGTCGCAGTGCCCCCTAATAGCTCTATTTCTAGTGCAGTTGCGATCGCCGGTGGCCCCACAGAAGATGCTCGGCTTTCAAACGTCAGCTTAGTCAGGCAAACCGACACCGGGCAGATCGAGGAGCAAGCGATCGATCTAAGCCATTTAATTGACGACTATCAGGTGCAAGAGGGCGATGTCATCGTGGTCGCTAAGCGCGGCTATCTCTCTGTTGTCGATGGGATAGGCAGAGTACTCAACCCACTTAATATCTTTCGACTATTTGGATTCTAGAGACGGTCTTAGGCGCTCCAACTTTTCAGTAATAGCTCTCTTTTTAGGGGCAGTCATTTAATGCTTGTCGAACTTCTACTGATACTCGTGGCGATCGCCATCTCCCTGCCTTGTGCAATCCTATTTGTGGAGTGCTTCAGTGCGCTATTCGCTCCTTCTTCAGTGCGGCTGCGGCATTACAAAGACATCGATATTGCAGTGCTGATGCCCGCTCACAACGAAGCTGACGTTATTGGTAAAACGCTGGCAACGCTTATCCCCCAGCTCGGCCCAACCGACCGGCTCATCGTCGTTGCTGACAACTGCACAGATAAAACCGCTGAGATAGCTAGAGCTGCTGGTGCAACCGTGGTCGAACGAACGGATAGTGTTCGTAGAGGCAAGGGATACGCATTGGATTACGGTCTAAATCTATTGTCAGCGGCTCCACCCACCGCAGTTGTGATTTTCGATGCCGACTGCCGAGTTTATCGAGGATCTTTGCAGCGGCTAGCCGCAGAGGCTGTTTTTCAGCAAAGTCCGGTTCAGGCCGTCTATCTGATAGAGCGGCCTGTTCGGCCTACGCTCAAAGAATCGGTGTCACTGTTCTCTTTCAAAGTAAAAAATCTGGTGCGACCGCTAGGATTAGCGCGACTGGGATTTCCTTGTTTCCTCACCGGTACGGGTATGGCTTTCCCCTGGGAGGCGATAGCCAAGACTGATTTGGCTAATGGCTCGATTGTAGAAGATATGAAGCTGGGCCTAGATTTAGCTATTTTGGGCAAAGCTCCTGTTCTTTGCGCTGCCGTTACCGTCCTAGCGCCTATTCCGCCATGCGACGCCGATGCCAAAACCCAACGCACCCGATGGGAACATGGCCATCTACAGATGATCGCTCGATACTGCCCTCAGCTAGTGTTAGCGGCAGTTTCTCAAGGTCGCGTAGACTTGCTTGCGTTGGCGTTAGATCTCTCTGTTCCTCCCTTAGCACTTTTGCTGATGCTATGGCTTGCGGTCAGCTCAGTCTTAACGATCGCTTCTGTTGCTACTGGTTTATGGCTTTCCACCCTAATTTGCTACAGCGGCGGCCTAGCCTTACTAATCGCCGTGTTTCTAGCCTGGGTCAGATTTGCCCAGGCCGATATCTCCCTCAAAACCCTGCTGAGCGTTCCGGCTTACGTTCTGTGGAAGATTCCGGTCTATCTCAAATTCATCAAGTCGCCCGAAACGAAATGGGTTCGTACCAACCGCAAGATTTAGTATTGGCATCCTTAGTTCAATGGCACTGACTTAAGGGACGGGAAAAAGGTAGAAAAAGGCTGCAAGGTCTGGTAGAAGTACATCAGAACCTTGCAAGCCACTAATATCACCTTCTACTATGTCTCAGCCAGCCGAAATACTCA
>Ga0209194_1000230_pt1 | contig 49175 bp, 34 predicted proteins | sample COGITO_mtgs_1004_FD_184787 | JGI IMG/M metagenome (GOLD analysis project Ga0209194, IMG submission 184787) | Pelagic marine microbial communities from North Sea - COGITO_mtgs_100413 (SPAdes) (version 2) | ecosystem: Environmental > Aquatic > Marine > Epipelagic ... | reverse complement strand
ACAATAAAAAGCCCCATCACTAGACAGGGCTTGCGGGCGATTCAGCTTTGGCTCACTTAGGCGGGTTTCCGAATTCAGCAGTTAGCGCAGCTTTAATAACATCGGTCATTGTCTTGCCCGTCATTTTTGCTTGCGCTGCCCACCAGCGGCGCTGAGACTCAGGCACCCTCACTGATAGGTTCACTTCTTTATCTGGCTTGCTGGTTGCGCTGCTAGCTTGCTTACTGGTTTGCTGGCTATCTGGTTTGCTGGCTTGCTTGGCCGCTCGAACAGCAGCGCCCAGCATACTGGGTTTATCTGGGTTACTCATCTTTCAGTGCCTCTAAAACTTCATTGCCTAATTTTTCGTAATCTTGCCAAGCCATCCGATCACCGCCTGTTAAATCTCGAACTGGCTTGCCTGCGAGCGCGGCTTTACTGAATCCGATAGAGCGGCGGATCATCGAATCGAACACGGGAAACTCAGCGGCCAATAATTCAGCCTTTAGCTTTTCACCGTCTCGATTGGGCATAGGTGGCACGATAGAAATCAGCGCCCGGTAGTTGGTGCCCTTCAAATTCTCAGCCGTTTGCAGCATCGGATCTAAGCTGACAACATCAGGCAACGTTGGCAGGATTAGCAGGTCGCTAGCTTCAGCCAGCTCTTTCAGATCGTTCGAGTCTGGGTTGGCGGGTGTGTCGATAATCGCAAAATCGTAATCTGATAGCACCTTATAAGCGGCCTTCTCAGCCAGCACATCAAACGGCAAATTGCCACGCTCAGCCCATGCGATAGCTGTACGGTTTTTGTCGCAATCGACTATCAAAACTGTGCCGTGCTCACTGAGGAATGTTGCCAGGTGAATCGCCGTGGTTGACTTCGAAACACCGCCTTTGTAGCTGGTAATCGTAGTGAGTTTCATTGAGCATCTGGGTATCTGGTTTGCTGGTTTTCTATGCAAAGCATATATGGCTATTGCCCTATATGGCTGATATTTTTAGCTGCTTTAGCTTGCAATCTGGTTATCTGGTTTGCTGGCTATCTTGTCAAAAACTTAGACCCAAAACCGGGCATCTTTAGCCAAATAGCGAGCGCAATAATGGAGCATCCCGAGTATCAAGACTGCTTAGATTTGATGAGCTTTTATGAGGTTTATTGCTCACCTGAGAGAGGCGTTATTGAGGGTGGCATTGACGGATATATCGTGATGGGCTGCGTGTTTCTAATCGTGGTAGTCGTGGCTGCGATAGTGAGGGGTGAGAATGAAAAGCCTCACTAGCTGGGTTGCTAGTGAGGTTAAAAATTGAGCGGTTAGAAACTAGTCAGCATACTGGTATTTCTTGCACAGCTCATACGCTTTTAGCTCGTCTGGCGTCAGCTCGTCGGGGTGTTTACTTGGCCCCTGCCAGCCGTGAAACTGAAAGCCGTTTGACCAATAATCAACCATTACAAAGGAGTGCGCTCCAACCGTGAGAAAGAAGTACTCGTTATTGCCTACCTTCAGATTTTTGTTAACGTTTCTGAGCTGTCTAAAAGAATGCGGCTTGAACCCGGCGCAATTCATTGACCACTTCAGCCGATCATCTATTTCCTCTACGGTTTGCTCAGCCAAAATAGGCCACTTGCTATCAATATCTTGCTGTATTTTCTGCGCTAGCTGTTGTGATTCATTCATTACCATTTCTCCGTATTGGTTAGGGTGGGTTTAGTCGATGGCTTGCGTATGTCCGAGCTGCGGACGGGTTCGGACATCTTAGGACGCAATTAGTTTGGCTGAGTCTTTAGGTTCGGCTGGAAGCCTTACGGCTGGGCTGATGTCCCGGTTTGTCCCGCAAGTACCATAGCTCGGACTTTTTCGGACATTTTCGATATCTGAAGAAGAGGAGGGGACGCGCTCGGCCCCTTGGTGTCAAAGGGATGTCCCGGTTTTACGGTACTTGGACACAGCCTGTTTACCCCCCTAAATCTCCATAGCCTCTAAATCGTGAACGTTTTCTTGCTGCAAAGGCTAGCAGGTTCGTTGCAGGTGTATTGCTTTTTACCTCCTTTTTGGCGGCGATAAGTCACATTTTCAGACTCACAGTACCGGCATTTAGGCTTGTCGCTAGCAGTAGCAGCGGCAGAGTTGCTATCAGGAACTTGCGCTTTTAACTCAGTTTCTTCAGGCTTCAAAGTAGCCCCATCTTTATCGGCAAAGTAGTTAGGCTTAGGCGGAATCATGATGAAGGCTTCGCGGCTGTTTGCCGTGACGACTAACATAATGTACCGCTCACCTTTGGCGCTGAGTGACTGAAACTCGCTGAGTAATTTGCGGCGTTTATCGTCACTGAATCGCCCCTTAAGTTCGCCGTCAGTGGCTAGCACCATAGGAATGTTTGAACCTAAAAAGATGTTAGTAGACTGAAGGAAGTCAGCGGTATTAAAGCCAGCGTCAGAGCATAGGTGAGACTGCATCACATAAAGTAATTTCAGATTGCGAGATCGCCCTACTTTTAGCCCACGCTTCATTGACCGCTTAAACGTCTTTACCGTGTTCTTTAGTTCGCCGCCCATATCAGCCATTGCGAGCGCTTCGGAGTACATAAACTCAATCTCATCAACTACGAATAGATGCGGATCGTGCTGTGGCGGTTGGGTACTATTCTCAGCCGCTTTTCTGGCCTCATCCAATCGCGCCTTAACGGTATCGCCTACAAAGCCAGCGTTAAGAACGCACTGCTCAACTTCGTTGTAAGTCGGCTTAATTGGCCAGTCGCTATCAGGGTATTTTGGATCGTACAAGGTAGTCGTTTGAGCGCCTTTGTACATCACATTTAGCAGGTACAGAATATTAGACATCAGCGTAGACTTACCGCTATCAGTTGGCGCTGACACTCGAAGGTGATTAACCTCCTTTAGGATTCTGATCAGCTCTTCTGGCGGACGCATCGTTGAGACTTTCTCTGTCTCATATTCCGGCTCGGTAGCCAGGGTAAATAGATGCATCCCCCTGCTAATTTCTACCGTTGGCTTCAGCTTCAGATTAAGCGCAGTCTCCATATCTTCGAGCGACTTATTAGCTTTGTCTAGGGTTGTGTCGATGAGAGTGAGCCAAACTTTCAAACGCCCTTTGTAGCCGTCCCGAGACAAGTCTAGAGCGCCATACATCAGCCCTTGCTTAGCTAGATAATCTATCAGGCGATTCCCGACAATATTGTCTGTACCAACCGTATCGAAGCGGCGATACGTTAGCGCGTTATTCGTCTTTCTCAACTCCTCAATCTGCACTCGCAAGCCGTTGATAATTTCGCCCTGTGCGTTGGCCTTACCGCTGAAGTGGCTGAATTTGCCGTTAGCATCTGCGGATAAGTCATCAACGATGGCGACGGCCTGTTTGCTCTTTTCGTCTAGCGCGGCTTCTAATTCTGCGATCCGTTCTTGCGCTTCACTGATTTCTGTATGGAAATTTGCGCGGGCCTTGGTGACTTCTGACTTAAGTTTTTTCTTTTGGGTGAGCTGGTAGGTAACATCATTTTGAAACTGCGATTCCATACCGGCAATCGCATTATTCAAGTCAGCTTCAGTGACGGCGGTTTCGTACAGTTCATAAATTAGCTGCATCCGCTCAATCTGTAGTGATTCGAGCTGGCCTGCTAGAACGCTTTTATCATCACCGCAAACTGCTAAATTCGCACTGGTAGCATTGGCGAGCTGGCTGAGGGATAGTACCTCTTCTTTCATGCGATCGCGCTCAGCCTTCAGACTCTGAATATTTGTCTGCAATAGGGCGGCGGCTCCCTTCGACTGCTCTACTAAGGCGGCTTGCGTCTGTGCGGCTTGCTTAGCCGTAGCAGCATCATTCAGGGCAGATTGTACAGATGCATTAAGCGCGGCTGTCTGTCGGCTGTGTTGGGCTTCTAGCTGACGTATTTCTGAGAGTTGCCCGTTACGCTTGACGACAGCAGCGGCGGCGGTGCCAGCGGCCAACAATGAAATGTTTAGGCCAGTGTTTTTTAGGAATATGTTTGAGCCTCCGAAGTTGAGAGCTAGCCCACAGACTGTGACGGCTAAAGGAAACTTGGCGGCGGATAGTAGTTTGAGTAATTGATCTAATGGCATGATGTTTTTGAGTTCTAGGGCTTGTGATGAGGTATTAGGACTCACCGGGCGGTTAGTGTTCTAAGCACCAACCGCCCAATGACTTGGAACTTACTGACCGGACGCGAGTTGAGCGCGATACCGGGCGGCTTTCTCGTTGAACAGGTTTTGTTCCTGCTGAATTGAGATTTGATAATTCTCATCTCGCAAACCAATCAGCTCGCGACGATAGCCAGACTCACGGGTAGCGAACTGGTAAGCGTCAGTGGCTTGCGTCAACTTCTCCGACTTTTCACCGTTGGCCTGTAGCTGAGTTTGGAAATCAATCTCAGCGCCTTCGAGCTTGGCGTATCGGGTTTCGTTCGACTTGGCAGTAATGGCGATATCAACCGCCTGTCCTTCGAGCTTGTGAAGGCTATTGATATTACGCAAGTTTAAGCTGGCTACTTCGAGCGATCGCGCTTGCCCTTCAGCCTGCGTTTTGTGTTGCTCGTAAGTCGTTTCATCAATGGCGGGAATAGCAGGGTTAGGTGTCCAGATATCGCCAGTAATATAGTCAGCAGCTACAAACGATACTCCCCCTGTACCTGCCAGCTCACTAGCTGAAGCCGTGGTGAGGTTTGGCGCGGTGCGAGCGGTTTGTGTTGAGGCTTATCCGGGGGTAGCAACTTAAGCCGAAATGAAAAGGCAACCGGCCAGTGGTATCAATAAGCACGCCACACAAAAGGCCCTGCAGCAAAGCCCAGAGCCGTATATCGTAGCCCTAACAAATTCAAAGAACGGGTACGATGCCAATCAATATACGGGAACGCAGCCAAAAAGTCGCCAGTTGTCTCAAAACGAAGGCTTCTGCGACGCTCAAGACAATCGCGGTAACCACCGGTCTTCACCCCAGTAGCATCCATCGACATCGGCATGGCATCAACCGCCGTAATCAATACCCAGAATCGAGCTTTTGGGAAACGGAGGCAGGGTATCAGTGGCTGTTGCGCTTGGTATTTGGTGTCGTCTACCACTTCGGCATCAAGCAAGGGGTGGGAGCCGAGAGTCTATCCGAGTTCATCCAAGCGATGCACTTGGACACCCATGTGGCGAGTTCAGCCAGTTCGCTCCGTCAGCTCAAGCATCGTGTGAATCAAGCGTTGCTTGACTACGAGACATCTCAATCAGAGCACTGTCAGCCATCAGAAGGTCAAGGCATCTGTATTGGGGCGGATGAAACCTTCTTTGGTTTGCCCGTGCTGGTACTGATAGAACTGGCCAGCGGCTATATCTTTATCGAAACCGAATGCGAGAATCGAACCTATGAGACCTGGATGGAACAGGTTAAAAAGTGGTGGGACTCTGACCAATGGCACTGCCATTACCTCGTCAGTGATGGAGCTCGAGCACTGGTGAAGCTAGCGGTATCAGGGTTGGGTTGTGTCAGTGTCGCCGACTTGTTTCATGCGCTACGAGCCTTGGGTCGTCCTTTCGGACCTGTGCTAGGTCGTCAGGCGGTGTCGTTAAAAAAGCAACAAGACAAGCTGCAAAAACAACTGGACAAACATCGTGAACAGCCTCTCCCAACCGCCTTGCAGTCATCCATGGAGAGCATCATGGTCGAGCAACAACAGGTACAGAAAGATGAACAAACCTACCACGATGCCATTGAGCGCATCAGCCAAATCATTCATCCTTTCAGCCTCGATAGTCAGCAGTGGCAAACCCAAAGAAACCTGCTGACGCATCTGGCTCCCCCTTTGCAGGTCTTATGGGATCTAGCCCAGGCTTACAACACTCAGAAAGCACAGAAGGCAATTGACACCTTTGAGAAGCAAATCGATTCTTTTGCTCAAGGCATTGACGCCTGGAGAGACTGGGTTACCCTGGCACTAGAGGCTCAGACCCAAGATGCTGCACTGCGCCGCTGGGTGCTCGGTTTCCTATTGCCCTGGGTCTATTGGACACAACAAGCTGATAAAACGCGACAACCTGTCCTCAGACAGCGCTATCAGCAAGCTGCCAGCACTGCCTTTGACCGGCTCTTTGAGCAACCAGCGACCCTGATACTAGACGACAACCAACACCAGCGCTGGATGGAATGGTGTCGAGAATTCTGTGCTAAATATCAACGCACCTCTTCGGCTGTCGAGGGCAGAAATGGCTATCTCTCCAAGCTCCATCATGCCCGGCGAGGCTTTTCTGAACAGTCCCTACAGGTGCTCACTATCATTCATAATTTCGACCTCAAACGACATGATGGCACGACCGCTGCACAGCGACTATTTGGGCACGATTTTCCCGACGTATTTGAGTGGATGCTAGAACAGGTCGGTGATTTGCCCATGCCCCGGAAGTCAGCTAAAGCACGTTCGCTGAAATCCTTATACGTAGACGGTTTTTCGGCTTAAGTTGATACCCCTAGTAGGGTACCAACTTAATGCGGGACAGAAAGCGCTGGCAAGGATGTATCAATAAGCACGTCAAACAAAAAGCTCTGCGGCAAAGCCCAGAGCCATGTATCGTCACCCTAACAAGTTGAAAACAAGGGCACGATGATAATCAGTATAAGAGCGCGCAGCCAGAAAGTAGCCGCTTGTGTCGAAGCGAATGTACGACAGACGCTCAGAAAGATCGCCGTAACGACCGGTATTAGTAAAAGCAGCGTTCATCGACACCGACAGGCAATAAATCGCCGAAATCAGTACCCAGAATCGAGCTTTTGGGAGACCGCAGCAGGCAGCCAATGGCTCGCGCGGTTGGTATTCGGTCTGGTCTACTATTTCGGCATCAAGCAAGGGGTCGGAGCCGAGAGTCTATCGGAGTTCATCTGTGCAATGCACTTGGATACGCATGTGGCGGGTTCGGCCAGTGCACTCCGCCAACTCAAGCAACGTGTGAATCAAGCGGTGCTTGACTATGAGAAGGCACAAGCAGAGCACTGCGTGCCTGCCGAAGGCCAAGGCATTTGTGTCGGGGCCGACGAAACCTTCTTCGGACTGCCAGTGCTGGTGCTTCTAGAGCTGAGCAGTGGCTATATCTTTATCGAAACCGAATGCGAGAGCCGCACCTACGCCACCTGGATGGAACAGGTAAATCAGTGGTGGAAAGACAGCCCCTGGCAGTGTCATTATCTAGTCAGTGACGGTGCTAGAGCCCTAGTAAAGCTAGCCGTATCAGGATTAGGCTGTGTCAGCGTAGCCGATTTGTTTCATGCCCTGCGGGCTTTAGGCAGGCCGATGGGTCGCTCGCTCGGACAACAGGCCGCGACGCTGAAGAAACAACAAGACAAACACCAGCAACAACTGAAGAAATGCCGTGAGGGTGCAGACACTCAAGACTTAGAGGCGTTGATAGAGAACCATGAAGCAGCGCTACAACAGGTACAGCAAGATGAACAAATCTACCATGAGGCCATTGAGCAAATCAGTCAAACGATTCATCCGTTTACCCTCGATAGTTTGCAATGGCAAACCCAGCGGGCGCTCCTCACTGATCTAGCATCCCCCCTACAACGTCTGTGGGATCTCGCCCCTACCTATGGCGCACAGAAGGCGCAGCAGGCAATCGACACCTTTGAAGCGCAGATTACCTCCTTTGCCCAAGCGATTGAGGCTTGGCAACAATGGGTGACGATTGCGCTTGATAGCCAAACTCAAGATGTGGCGATCCGCAACTGGGTGCTCAGCAGTTTACTGCCTTGGGTCTACTGGAGGCAGCAAGCTGATAAGACTCGGCAACCCTCTCTCAAAAGGCGCTATCAGGCCACTGCCAGCGATGTCTTTGACCGACTTTTTGAGCAAGACCTCACCCTGGCGTTAACAGATCACCAGCGAGCGCATTGGGTGCTGTGGTGTCAAGAATTCTGTGCCAAGTATCAACGCACTTCCTCAGCGGTTGAGGGCCGCAATGGCTATCTATCCAAGCTTCACCACGCTCGTCGTGGGTTCTCTGAACAGTCGCTCAACGTGCTCACGATCATTCATAATTTTGACCTCAAACGACACGATGGCACGACCGCTGCACAGCGCCTATTTGGTCGCGAGTTTCCCGACCTATTTGAATGGATGCTAGACCATATAGGTGAGTTGCCCATGCCCCGCAGGTCATCTAAACCACAGCAGCAGAAACCCTTATACGCAGATGTTTTCCCGGCTTAAGTTGGTACCCAGAAGACATAGCGCCCAAGATTGAAGGTCAAGTTCTTCAAGCCCAGAGACGTCTTAGCGTTGGCTATCCCAATACAGCGCAGCGCCGTAACTACTCAGGCTGAAAAGTCTCTAATTTTTCAGAAGCTTGATGAGTAGCTGCCATATATCAAGTCTTTTAGTCAGAGTCAAAAATATATTTTCCACCCTCATCCATCTGAACTCGAAGCACACCCGAGTCCAGAGGCCATCTCCCTCGGTACTCGTCACCACTTTCCCAGACTCGAACGATATTATTGTCTCGAAACAAAATTGTTGAAATAACATTATCATCCCAACGAATTCTCGCAGCTATTCCTTCATTAGCAGGATTGGAGCTATCTTCCTGCCTGTCTGCCCAAGTAACATCGCCAGACGCCTGAAATTGCCCGCTTTGAAAATTCACAGAGCTATCCTCGATTAGGCTTTCTATCTCTTCAGAAGGCTGAGCTTGCCCAATACTTTGGAGTATTTCAGCAAGTCGATTACGTTCAGTATCATAGGGACTCGTGTCATTGCGAGTACTTTCAGGAGAATCGCTATTGCTTTGAACTGGAGAGTCGTCATCACGCTGAGCCGGAGAGTTGTAATCGCTTTGAGCTGGGTAGCTACGCGACTGGAACTCGCTGTTCTCTGGAGAATTGCTATTACTCTGATTCAGAGAGTCGTCATCGCTCTGAACCGGATAGTCATTATCACTATATGCCCCATTCTCTTCGTAGTAGCCTAAAAAAACTACAAGTGCAATAAACACTATGACGGCAAGACTTACAAGCAACTTGATAGCTCCGAAAACGAAACTAAAGATACCAAGGATTAGCGCTTTGAAAACCTCAAAAACAAAGCCTAGAACATTAAAGCCTATATCACTTTTGCTTTGTTTTGATGAATTTTCAGCCGCTCTAGGTCGGCGTCTGCTGTTTGCTTTATCACGGCGAGCCTTCTCCTTTCTACGCTGCTCCTCTTTTCTACGCTGGTGATGTCCATCTTCTCTATTTTGTCCGCCTTGTCTACGCTGGTGATATTCGTCCCATGTATTTTGTTCTTCCTGTTTACGCTGCTCCTCGTATTCTATTTCTCTGTTATACCTGTCCACATCATCGCGATAACGTCCGTTAGACGTACCACCGGGATAGCTAGAAGGATGCGGTTCCATAAGATGTACCTTGCTACTAGAACTGAAAGACGCTGATGCTGTTGAAGTTTGGTAGGAAGTCCATTACCTCAACGTAGCGCGACTCTATTGGGCATTGCTTAGATACTACTGCGTTCTAGGCACTATTCCATTTCACGAATTGTTTAGCCTGAGTAGTTCGCTTTTCGTACGTTTTCCGAAGCCATCGCCTAGCGACAGCTTACTACTGTTGAGAAGAAATGGATTTCATGCCTTTCCAAATATCAATTGAAATTGCGGCGAGATCCAAAAAATTTCTAAAGAGCTGGATTGAGAGATAACTTGATCGTTGCAAGCAGTCAAAAGTAATCTTGCTGTTGATTCTTAAATGCTGACATCTCATCCAGCCTGTGCTGCAATAACCTTTAACTGATGACTTAGCGTCCACTAATCGTCAATGTAGACATCGTAGTTACAGAAAGAGGTAGAACAGCTAGGCAAGGAGACTTTGAGATAAAAGTCTCCTTGCCATCGAGGAGTTGCCTGAACGATGGGCGTATCGTCATACAACGTATCCCAGGCAACTAGATTTCTGTTGCCATCGTATAGACGGAAGTCCATGTCACTACAGTCGTAGTCACAGGTGCCTAGAACGCGAAACAGTTTTCCCGATTCCATGTCGTTCAGGGTAATCCAACCGGCTTCGCCTCGATACAGAGTTCCGCTGAGTACAGCGTCTGCATGTGCCTGGGTTGGCATTACAAGCAATGCTATAGCAGCACTTATGACGGTTGCCATAGCTTTCTTACCAGTTGTTCTTAACGACGTAAGATTGTACATAATGGGTACTCCTTGTTGTGAAAATTGAGAGTCATAGAACGAATGGAACTAACAAAAAGTTGTCAAAAACTTGTTTTGTCCCTTTGACAACTTCATCAAACCACTGTTTCTTGGAGTGAGTGCTGTATATGTAAAAAGACTCTCAAAGCATTGTTCTAAACTGTACTACCACTCACTTATTGTTTTATTCATGTCTGGGGTTAGTGAGCTTGTGAGTATTTAGTTACTTAAACCAGTTCTTTTGCTTTGTGGTGTAGAGTTTGAGAGTAGTCTTTTGGCCAATTGACTTGGCCAATTCTTTGCAGGTTGAGTAAGGTCGATGAATCAGGCTGAATTTGAAGCAAAGCTAGAAACCATTAATTCCAAGCCTAAGGAGGTACTCAAACCTTTTCTACAAGGCCAAAAAGATCCAGAAATTGCAGCAAAGCTACACTGCACGCGGGCCAACGTTGCGAGGCATCTTTCCAACGTCGCCAATCACTTTGAACTAAGGATGGCAGCAGGAGAACGATGCCGAGAGGAGTTGATCGACTTGTTTGTAGAGTTTCAACCCGATTGGGTATGCGAAGCACTTAAGATACGCCATCAATTGAGTCCAAGCCTACTAACAAAGGTAGGCATACCCGAGGGGCCAATATCTTTCGATTCCAGATTTTGTGTGAAGCGCGAACCCTGTGAAGCGGATGCGTGCGCGGAGATTATAAAACCAGGGGCGCTGGTACGATTGAAAGCGCCCGAAAAAATGGGGAAGTCTTCTCTGGCTAACCGCATCGCCGACTATGCCGAACAGCGAGGTTATGTAATAGCTAGGCTGAACATGCAATCGGTTTCAACTCAGGCGCTGTCAGATTTAGATCTGTTTTTACGCTGGTTATGTTCATCTATTGAAGATGAGTTGGAGCTGGCGCAAGATGCTGATGAGTATTGGGATCGGGCGTCTGGAACAAGTAACCGCAAGTGCGAGAGATATTTGAAGCGCTATATTTTAAAAGTGCTAGACACGCCGCTGGTATTGTGTCTAGATAATGTGGATCGGTTGTTTCCACATCCAGAGATCGCAACAGATTTCTTTGGATTGCTACGGGCTTGGTTCGAGCAGGCTAAAGCCAATGCTTTATGGGAAAAGTTACGTATGCTCATTACCTATTCCAGCAACGTTTATGTACAAATAGATTGCAATCGCTCACCGTTTAATGTGGGCTTTCAGGTAGAGCTTTTGCCTTTTACACCAGAGCAGGTAGGAACTTTAGTTAAGCAGCATGGGTTGCAATGGCCACTGGCTGAAATTCAGGGGTTGATGGCATTGACCGGGGGACATCCTTATTTGGTACGGATGGCACTATATCATGCAGTACACGATCCGTTGAGCTTTGATGAGCTAGCTGCGCTGACTCCTACCGAGGCGGGCTTTTTTCGCGAGCATCTACGAGATCGCTTCCACAGTGTTCAGTCCAACCCTCCCTTACAGGCTGCGGTAAATGACATGCTGACTGCAAAGGGCGGTGCGGTGCGAGTGGAATCAGACGTGGCGTTCAAGCTACACAGTATGGGGCTAGTAAGGCGTCAAGCGAATGACGTAGTGTTCTTGTGCGGGTTATACCAACAGTATTTTAGCGATCGCCTGGAGAATTCAACTAAATGAACGAAGCAGGGCAGGTAAATTCAACTAATGGTTGGGCAGATAACCAAACAGGTGGGTCGTCAGGCGGAAACAGCACGTTTGAGTATCGGACGACTGGCGGCAGTATGCGGGCTGATGACCCTACCTATGTAGAACGGCAGGCTGATACAGAACTGTATGAACGATTATTGGCAGGAGACATCTGCTATGTATTCAATGCACGGCAGATGGGTAAGTCCAGTTTGTGCGCGCGAGTAAGTGAACGCCTACAGCAGGCAGGTGTGCTCTGTGTATCTGTCGATATAACTCGAATTGGCACTGGCAATGAAGATCAGTGGTTTAACACCCTACTTGAGCTAATTGGAGAGCAGCTAGAGGATAAGTATGAGATGGATTTGGCGGAAACGGCTAATTTTGATACTGAGAATGCTGAGCGTTGGTGGCAAGCGCAGAATGATAGAACAATTATTTGGCGGTTTTCTTTATTTTTAGAGCGGTTGGTGCAAGCACTGTCGCAGCCGGTAGTTATCTTTTTTGACGAGATTGATTCAACGCTGAGTCTGCCTTTTTCAACAGATGATTTTTTTGCGGCGATTCGTGGGTTTTACAATCGGCGGGCCGAGCAGCCCGAATTACGGCGACTAACGTTTGCATTTTTTGGGGTGGCAACTCCAGCAACGCTGATTCAAGATGACCAGCGCACGCCATTCAATGTGGGTCGGGGAATTGAGTTGACAGGGTTTCAGATTGAGAACTGTGGCCCTTTAATCGCGGGGCTATCAGCAGCATTCAGTAATCCAACAGCAGCTATGCAGGCAATTTTAGATTGGACTGGGGGGCAACCATTTTTAACCCAAAAGGTGTGTGGGTTGTTAGTACAAGCGATGAGACAACAAGGCTCGATAGCACAGGCGGCAACGACAGATGCCATTGAGAAAGAGATCGGGCAAGTTGTGCGATCTGCAATGGTAGAAAACTGGGAAAATCAGGACAATTTGCAACATTTGGGGACAATTCGAGATCGACTTTTAAGAGATAAAAAGTATGTGGTGCAGCTCCTAGAGGTTTACCAACGGGTATTGCAACAGGGGGCGCTACAGGCAGATGGTAGCCGAGAGCAAATCCGGCTAAAACTCTCTGGGGTAGTGGTGGAAAGGGCAGGACAGCTACAGGCATATAACCGTATCTATAAAGAAGTGTTTAACTTGGCCTGGGTAGGGGAGAAGCTGTCAAACATTCGACCCTATGGAGAGCAGTTAGAGGCTTGGTGTGCGAATCCTACTAACGATAGTTTGTTGCTAGTAGGTGAGGCATTGGTAAGAGCTTTGGGTTGGTCAGAAGTGCGTAGCTTAGGCAGGCAAGACTATCAGTTTTTGGTGGAAAGCCAAAAGCTGGGGTTACGACAAGAGATAGCACAAATGCAGACAACCGTGGCTGAGGCAAACGATCGGCTCGAACAAAAGAATAAAGCTCTAGAAAAGATTGATGCAGCGCTGGTGAGTGCGCGTTTAGAGCTGGCAAAAGTTAGACGGCGAATGCGAATGGCATACGGGTTTGGCTTGGGGATTGCTAGTTTGGCAACGGCTTGGGCGTTGGGGGCAAGTGGCTTTGCGAATGCTCAGCGGTTGCGGGCGAAGCGTGCCGTCGCACAGGTTGAAGATGTGAGGGTGGAATCTGAGCAGCTTGAAAAAGACGTGGAGGTCTTGCAAGCTGATAAACAAACGTTAGAGACGAACCGAGAAGGCTTAGAACAAGATAAGCAAACGCTCTTGGCAGAGAAGAGTACTTTGCAGACGGAGAATGAAGCGATTGGCCAGCAGGTGGATGTGGCACGAGCTGCGCAGCAGGCGGCAGAAGGGGCCGCAACTGAAGCTAAATCGCAGGTAGCAGCAGCAGAAGAACAGGTCGTTGCCGCTCAGGCAACAGCAGATGAAGAAAGGCAAACTGCTAGCACAGCACGGGCAGAAGCCGATCGGCAGCAGGCAGAGCTAGCTGAAGTGAATGAGACTTTGGAAGCACAGACTCAGGAACTGACAGGCCAAAGCCAAGAGTTGGCGGCCGTTCAACAAGAGACCATTGCACTAGAAAACGCACGCCAACAATATGAAAATACCTTAGCGTCTTCCTTGGGAAGTGCAGGAGTATCGCCTTCGCAAAATGCGCTGTACGAATTGGGTGGCTTACAAGAGTCTATTCCAATCTTAGAGCAGAGTTTGCAAAAAACGAAAGCAACTAACAATCGGAGAGGTGAAGGCAATGTGCTCGGTAATTTAGGAGAGGTTCATCACAATCTGGGTGATTTCAAGAAAGCGCTGAAATACCACGAAGCTCATTTAGCTATTGCCAGGAAAATACAAGACTCCTACGGGGAGGCATTGGCGCTAGCAAATGTAGGGGAGGTACTGTACTCACAAGGTGAATATAAAACTGCGTTGGAGCGCCATGAAGAGCATTATGCCTTGACTAAGAAGGCAGGCGACCGGTGGGGTGAGCGGCAGGCTCTGGCTAATCTAGGTCAGGTGAATTTGGAGTTGGGTAAACCGGATTTAGCGCTGGACTATTTAGAGAAGAGTTGGGCGCTAGCGGAAGATATTCAGGATAGTTTTGGACAGGGACAAACGCTGAGCTATATGGGTGATGTGGTTGCTTATCGGGGGAGACTGAAAGAGGCGCTCTCATATTACGAACAAGCCAAAGAGATTTTTGTCGAGGCAGAAAATTTCTTCAGCGAGGCCGATGCGCTGCAAAAAATAGGAAAAACGCAGTGGCAAATGAGCGCATACGATGAAGCAATTGCCTATTACGAACAGAGCCAAAGTATTTCTCAGGATATTGGCAATCGTAGAGGGGTAGGCAAGGCACTGAGTGGAGTAGGTGAGGTCTTTGCTAGTCTATATCAGTATCAGGAAGCAATTAAGACATATAACAAGGCGCTGAAAATATCACAGGAGGAAGGCAACTTGGAAGATGCGGGAGTTTTGCTCGCGGGAATTGGAAGTCTTCACAACGACATAGGTCAGTATGGGCAAGCACTAGACTATCTTCAACAGGCATTAACAATTACTAAAGAAGTGGGCAATCGTGTCGGGGAAGGCAGCACGCTTAATAACATTGGCTTAGTCTATCGCTCTCAGGGTCGCTATGGCGAAGCGTTGAACTCTTTAGAGCGGGCATTAGTAATTTATGGAGGAGTGGGCGATCGCGTCGGGGAAAGCATCACACTTAATAACATTGGCGAGGTCTATCGCTCTCAGGGTCGCTATAAAGAAGCATTGAGCTATCTAGAGCAGACACTAACGATTCATCAAGAAGTAGGCAATCGTTCTGAAGAAGGCACTACACTTAACAACATCGGATTAGTCTATAGCTCTCAGGGTCGCTATGGCGAAGCATTGAACTCCTTAGAGCGGGCATCAGTAATTTATAGAGAAGTAGGCAATCGCGTTGGGGAAGGTATCACGCTTGCTAACATTGGCGAGGTCTATCGCTCTCAGGGTCGCTATAGCGAAGCATTGAACTCTTTAGAGCGAACTCTAGCGATTTATCAAGAAATAGGAAATCGTGCTACAGAAAGCGCTGCACTTAATGTAATCAGCGAAGTCTACATCTCTCAGGGTCGCTATAGTGAAGCGTTGAACTCCTTAGAGCGGGCATCAGTGATTCATCAAGAAGTAGGCAATCATGCCGGAAAAGGCACCACACTTAATATAATCAGCAGGGTCTATATCTCTCAGGGTCGCTATGGCGAAGCGTTGAACTATTTAGAGCAGGCATTAGTAATTTATAGAGAAGTGGGCGATCACACAGGGGCAGGTTGGACACTTGAGAACATTGGCAAGGTCTATATCTCTCAGGGTCGCTATGGCGAAGCATTGAACTATTTAGAGCAGGCATTAGTAATTTATAGAGAAGTGGGCGATCACGTCGGGGAAAGCAGCACGCTTAATACTATTGGTTTAGCCTATGGCTCTCAGGGTCGCTATGACGAAGCATTGAACTATTTAGAGCGGGCATTAGTAATTTGTAGAGAGGTGAGCCATCGCGTTGGGGAAGGTTCGACACTCTATAGTATTGGTGAGATCTATCGCTATCAGGACAGCTATGTCGAGGCGTTAAACTATTACGAACAGTCGTTAGCTATTAGCAGAGACATAGGTAATCGTTCTCAAGAAGGCATTACACTCAATCAAATTGGCTTCATCTATAAAAGTCAGGACAGCTATGTCGAGGCGTTGAACTATTACGAACAGTCGTTAGCTATTAGCAGAGACATAGGTGATCGTGCCGGTGAAAGTACCACACTCCATAATATTGGCGGGATCTATCGCTCTCAAGACAGCTATGTCGAGGCGTTGAACTATTACGAACAGTCGTTAGCTATTAGTAAAGACGTGGGCGATCATTCTCAAGAAGGCATTACACTCAGTCAGATTGGCCTGCTCTATTACAATCAGGGCAACGATAGTAAGGCATTAAGCTATTTTGAGCGGGCGCTAGCGATCCTTCGAGAAGCGGGCAATCACGTTCACATTTTTGAAATGCTTAATGGTGTTGGCTTGAGCTATAGCAATCAAGGAGAATACGAAAATGCTTTACTCTACTTTCAGCAAGCTTTAGAAATTGCACAAGAAATCGGTGACAAGCCGAACGAGGGATTAGAAACTTTCATAATCGGTGCTACACACGTCAGACTAGGTCAGTCCTCGCAAGCCTTGGACGCACTTCAGCAATCTATCCCCATTTTGAAAGAAACTAATCAAGAAGTCCTGCTAGAAGACGTGCAGATTTGGATGAAAAAAGCTTTGGACGGACTCAAGGAAGCACTCCCTACCGCAGAATATCAACAACGCTGCTCGAACGTCTCACAATCATCAAACCTTCCTTTGACCGAACTTTGTCCAGAATAAGTCTCATTCAGCCTGCACACAAACCATGAAGACTGAACAAAAAACCTTTTCTTCAGTAGCATGTCTTCCAACACTGAAGGCATATTCAGCCTCAGCCGGAAAAAGCTCATTGCCTTTTCTTTCATTAGCTTCAGCGCCTTTGGCATAGCTGCCTACATCAAACTCCAAACCGTCAGAAATTCTCCGTACCACAAAAGAAACTCTCTATGAAGCCGATGCGCAGAACGAGACGCTCATCGAAGAAGAGAACGGCTAGAAACGAAGGAAGAAAGGCACAGTTCAAAACTGGCTGATTTTAGGTAGCACTCACAGCACAAAATAGACCGTCATCTAGACGGCCCTGCCCACTGATTGCACCAGTTTCTAAGCTTTCTGAAATCGCTTAAATCCCAGCAGTTCCAACCAACGTGGATACGGCGTTTGCGCTTCGTGTTTCAATAACCACTTTTTCAATAGCTTCAGCATGGTTTAACCAAGATTCCTGTGTTTCACAACCATTTATACCAAGACAGAATTGTCTCTACCATTCATTTATACCAAGACAGAATTGTCTCTACCATTCATATCTACCGCAAACGGCTTCACTACATTTGACAACCGATTTCAGGTCTGATTTGCCTACATTCAGTTCTGCTCACAACAGCAGCTCTAACCAATAGCGATTGGCTGACAGCTCCTCTTAAACAGTCAGGCGTCAAGAGATCGTTTGGCGTGGGATGCGATCACGGCAACAGCTCAATTAACACTCGTGCTCGCAGATAATGGCTGACGACTAGTGGCGCAGGTAATGTCACCGCTTAGCTGACAGCTGTCAAACAAATGCTCTAGGTGTCGGATGGTCGCTTCGACATCACTGCGCGTCTCTGGCGTAAAAGCACCAGAAACGGTTAGCCGGTTCTCTTTAACTTCTAAAACAACGTCGCTTTCTAGCAGCTGCGCTTTGAGCGCTTCTAGGACGCATTTTATCTGGAGGAGTTTCGTGTTGCTGTAGGTGGCAATCATATAAAAAATGAGTGGTGTGTTGGAAGGCGCTTCAGCTATCTCAACTGAGGTCACAGAAAATGTTTCTAACGCCACGGTAGTCGTTGGATGTACTCGCTGGATTTTCTCCAGGTATGGATCGACAGACAAGTCCAGCACACTGAGCGCGGCATTTATGCTGTACAGGTCTGCTGGCTTTCCTTTTGACAGGCGTTTTATCGTTGACACAGATAGCTTTGCATTGTCGGCTAGCAGGTGGTTGTTCCAACCCCGCTTCGACTGTTCGGCTTTGAAGGCGGCAATGCCTTCCGCGGATAGGGAACGTCCGCGTTTTCGTTGGCTCATAACTGTTCGCTTAGTAAATATCAATACTCAGTCACGTCAAACAACAGCGGTATCTGGCGGCAGATTCACGCGGGTGAAGACTCTCAAGCTGTCACGCTTCCTTCTATGCTAACTGTCTCTCATAGCCAATAGGGGGTCACTTAAGGTGCTTTTACGGCTGTGCCTAGCTCACTTAAGAAACAGCCTTAACTGACCCCCCAACCAATAATGAAGAGGCTATAATCTGATTGTGAGACCGGCTAGGCTATATTGAGTTTTTGAAGCAAAATTGAAGCACTGGACATCTCACAACAACTCATCAATTCGGAGATACAGATTCACCATGGAAGTTCACCCTATACAACTGGCCTCTCTTCATTCGTGCCTTTTGCACTAATCTCTTTCTTAATCAAGAATTACCTGTTCAATGTTTCTTTCGGGCTTATACACATCAGCATTTATACGACTTACAATGATAGGTGAGTTCGTTTCAGCTTGATATCGCGAACATTCGATCTTCAGTCCTTGAGCTGTCACTTTCTCGGCTCTAGATCTATTCTCAAATAACTTTGCTCTTCAGTACTTACTGACTTCAGTCCTTAAGCTGTCACTTTCTTGGACAGAGCTTTCCACATCACTCTCTTCAGGGTCTTTTAACCGCTGCTAAATGAGCGGTTAAAAGACCCTATTTTCATGACTTCTGAACCCCTGACTAGCAACTCTCCTTTTTACAATAGAGATACAAAGAAGTGACAGCTTCTATTAAATAACTGGAGTAAAAATGACCAAAAACTTTCAACAGACTGCTTACAACACCACGGCTCAGCTACCAGAGCCGCTAACGATCCCAACGCCGCTGCTCTATGCCGCTGGCACTCTCTCTACGCTGCTCCTACTCCTCGCTATCCTCAAACAAGCGACCAGCTTCGTTGAAGCTTGTAAGAAGTAGATAGCAACGACAGGTCGGGAAGGGCAGGCGATCGCGGCAATATCAAACAACGCCGCGATCTCAAACACGCCTCTGGGAAAAGGTTACGACTCATTGACGCTATCATCGTCCACTAAGGCTAGGATGAATAGCTCTCTCGATTTCGCAACCGTACGCTCCGCTTTTCTCAGATGCGTTGCAATCTGAGAAAAGCGGTTACGACGCGCTATCCCGGCGCTGCCTTCCCAATTACAGCGCTTTGGCACAACTTAGAGGTCAGCGTAGAAGTGGGGCGGGTCAGGTCAGAAGGTCATAGCAGGTGCATTGATGACGATGCTGGGTTAGTGTGGCAATCGCACTTCAATACTTCATTCGGCTCCGAGCGCCAATCAAAGCTAGGCGAATCATTCTCGACAACGGCTTCAGGCTGTGACTCTACCGGGATAGCTGCTGGCTTAGCTTTAGCCGGTGGTGCTGCACACAAAAGTGATATCGCAACCTAGCTTAGCTGTCATATCTACATCCAACCATCTGATACAGGTGAAAGGGAAAAAGGTGATCGCACTCGAATGACGGCTTAAACTATCATCTGCTAAGCATAGGCCGTTGCTAATGATTCTATCCAAGCACGGTTGCCGTAAATACCATCTTTTAGATCCTCCAGAAAAAGCACCTCTGACAAGCTCTCAAAGTAGATAGAGTTGCCGCCTCCCCAGCGCTGCACCGCCGCCAACTGTGCTTCGCTCGGGCGGTTCTCTAAGCCGTCAAACTGAATTTTGGATACTGGAACCGACAGGCTGGCTCCATCGCTTAGAGACAGCTCGATTGTTTGGCGCTCTCGGTTATATTCGACTGACTCTACCAATCGTCTATTAGTCATCATTCTCTACTTCATCCCTCCACTTTTGACGATCGGATTTTAGTGTAAGCAGTCAGACAGGTTTGACCTTGTTAGGCGATCGCGCTTGTAAACCACGACTTCTGAGTCGCGACTCAACATCAACCACATAGGTAACAAAAGATACATAGATGTAAGAGCTGGCTTTTTCAATCTATGTTGCGATAGCCCAACAGGTAGGACTTATCAAAGATATCAAGTATGAGAATGTCAGTATTCGTCGCTATATATACTGAGATTTTTTGATTGTTTTACTACTCGATAGTACGTAAATACGCTAGTATCATAGAGATAGAGTTTGATGGCTCGCCTGGACAGTGAGATAAGATCTATTCCGTCGTTTGGTCGCGAAAGAATTAGGTATTATTTTCATCTTTTTTAGTGAGAACTCGACTCTTCATCAGTCGTCAGCTCCAGCTTCCATGCCGGAGCTAGCGACTTGTTCTACACATAATTAGAGACAAAACCAATGAAAGATTTCAAGTCCATCATCATTTTGTTCATGGGCGCATCCCTCATTCTTGGAGCGGTTGCCATGCATAATGGCTATAGCTTCAACAGCGTTCTGGATACCCACTTCATGACGTTTAAATTGGAGGCAGTATATCCGAGAGTTCCATAGCTTCATGAGTGTAATCTGTTCTGTTGGCCGATTTGCTTGTCCGGCTGCTAACTCAAAGCGCTAAGTATGGAGGCTCAAGGGCAGTAGCTCGCATCTTTTCATAGCTATATACTTAGAAGGCCCCCTCCACAGTACTGTGGAGGGGGCCTTAGCTTGTCTGAACGAGTATTACGTTCCGGATAAGCCTATTCCGTGTTTGGTCGTGTTCCTATCTTAGCAGACAAACGATGAAATGAGACGACCTGCGACAATATAAGATGACTTGCGATGATATGAGAAACCTGTCTGTCCCGACAATCCCACAAACATACCAGTTATCTACTTAACCCATCACGCAAATCAAAATTTCAATGAATTTCTCAGCTCTGTACGCTAAGTTTATTTACAAACTCAGGCGGCTGTCAAATAGTTAAATGACATAAATATGCCTGTCTTGAACCAATTGTTATCCGTAACATTACGATAGTCGAAGAGCAACGATATCTACTGATACCCTCTATCTCAAGTCGTCGCAAGTCATCTCACCAGATAGCACGAACTCCGCGAGCGTGATGAATGATACCTATTCAACCTGATTTCACACAATATCGGCGAACGCTGTTCTTAGGATAGGATTTTCTTGCTGTGCGACAAGAAGCTGAATGGACGAATTCTGCAAAATTAGAGCCTTCGATCTACCGCTCTCTAAAATCAACACACTCAGCAACAGCCGTAAAACAGAGTTGGCGATCGCGCTGGCACTTTCTACTGACCTTGAATATCCCTTCAGATGCTTACACATCGACCAAACTTGCAAGATGATGGATGTTCGCTTTCAACGCATCTATGGCATTTGCCTTGGTAAGAAACAAGCTCAAATGATGATCGAGGATTACATCTCAGAGACAATCAGCCCATCTTCTTTTCTGAAAAAATCCAGGCAGCAAGACTACGAAAAGCTGTTTGGTTACGAAGCAGCGACGGGAGACAGAAGTGCTGTGCTAGCTACTTTTGCGGAATGGCTTCATCTCTTTGGCTATACCGACTATCCTTTGAATCTACCCGATGCAGTTGCACAGTGGTTGCCGGATGACTGGGACAATCAGAAAGCTAACTTGATCGCTAAGCTCAAGCTACCAACAACTGAAACCCTACTTAGCAAAAGGGTCAAAGCTAAAAAGCTAGGGTGAAGGTGCAGAATACAGATACATGCGGTTCTTGAAGAAAAAACTCACTTCAGCGCTTGTCAGACAAATCTCAATGTTCAACAACATAGATAGCAACAGAATAGAAGCGCTCGCTTTGACATAGCTAGCAACGGCAGAACCAAGCTTAGCGGCTGGCAGGTAGCGCGGGGAGTAGTCGGTCGGCTGGGTGGCAGGAGCTGCTGACGGAATCGCGGCTGCGGCTGCGGTGGATTGAGCGGTTGCGATTGGATCGGGTTGGCAGTGACAGGCTGCCAGGGCCGCGCTGTCGCGGTGAGTGCCCATCGTCAAATTTAGTGCTGCATTACTACAGGCAGAGTCTGCGATCGCCATCTCGACTGTCCACCCCTCCAAAAATCGGCCCTTCAAAAATGCACCCCCTCTTGTGACACCGCCCAAAACCCGTCACATCGTCGGCTGAAAGGTTTGTCCCCATTGACTTTTTCAGGGGTTCGCATTATTCCACAGTGGCTTTTAACCTTTGGAATAACTCACGGTTCGCGCATTTATTTTAGTGGTTCAAAGAAATACAAAAACGCTATATGTAGCGTAAAGCTGTTCTGGTTTTTCAGTTGACTGATTGGACTGGAATACGAAGGCTCAAAACTTACAGCCTTGTTTATTTGTCAATGGCCTGAAAACCCATTGCCTTCGTCGTATTTTTGGAACTCAAATTATTTTGCGCGAACCGTGAGGAATAAGGCAAACATACGTAGTAATGGACAATATCGGAATTCTGATGAGGTCGCTATTTTTGCAAATTGGCACAAGGGGCAGCGCTGACTTTTATGAGCGTGCGGTGCAGTGGTAAGGCTAAGGTATAACCACAACTCATATGCTGGCTTATCTATATGAGTTGTAGATACGGCAAACTGACAGAAAGAACGCCTGATGTAAGCAGAAATCGGCCAGTAAGGTGAGTTAGTCGGCTGCATTAAGGCTGCTCGCAGTCTCGATCGGGGTCTAGGTTGATTCCATTAGGTAGTTGAGTTCTGCACAGCCCCACTGCCGATAACTGTTCTTCCTTTAAATTCATAGCGTTGCTCAGGTTGGCCTCGCTCAAGTCGGCACTACCCAGATAGGCATCCTCTAGATCGGTATCACGCAGGTCGGCATTATCCAAGTTGACACCGAGCAGACTGGCACCGTTTAGGCTAGCACCGCGCAAGTCGGCATCGTTCAAGCTGGCACCGCGTAGGTCGGCATTGCGCAGATCGGCACTACGCAGGTTGGCATTGTCTAGGAAAGCATTAGTCAAGTTGGCATAGGGCAGCTCAGCACTACCTAGTCTGGCACTGCGCAAGTTGGCAAGGCTTAGGTCGGCACCACCTAGCCTGATGCCGCGCAGGTCAGACTGACTTAGGTCAACACCACCTAGCTTGGCGCTGCGTAGGTCGATACGGCTTAGGTCGGCACCACCTAGCCTGATGCCGCGCAGGTCGGACTGGCTCAGGTCGGCACTGCTCAGGTTGGCACTGCGTAGATCAGCGTAGCGCAGGTCGGCACTAGCCAAGTTGGCACCGCTTAGATCAGCATTGCGCAGGTTCGTGTTGCCTAGATTGGTATCATCTAGATTAGTGTTATCCAGATCGATGTTATCTAAATTAGTGTTGTTCGGAAGTTCAGGTAAGGAGGACACCTCCAATACCCGACTGACACCGCGCAGATTAGCGTTGCTTAGGTTGGTATTGCGTAAGTCAGCGCCACGCAGGTCAGCACCGCGCAGGTCAGCACCGCTCAAATCTAGACCAGCTAGAAGATCAACAGATTCTTCCTGTAGGCTTGCTGACTTCTGAATAAGCCTAGCTTCTTGCAAGAAGCTGGCAAGTAAAGCATTGCGATCGCTTCCTAGTTCTCTAATCGCCGTCGTAGTAATTGCTCTAGCCACACTACGAACTTCACTTTCTGCATCTGCGTTACGTAAGTTTCTATCAAGCAGTAGTCCTTGCATTTTCTCTAAATAGTTATCTAGCGTCTCTTGCTTGGTTCGTGCATCCGCAATCTGGGCTTCCTGTTCGTAGCGAGTAGCAGCTATCTCCTCTTGTCGTCTTTCTACTTGGCTCTCTAAATAGAACGCACCGATCGCCAACCCAACTGGCACTATTAGTAGCTCCAGCCATTCCCATGACGTTTTCCCCCAAAAGCCTGAGATCAGCCACTTGAAAGGTGCTTTAACAATTTTCATAACCCACTACTGTATAGACCTTCTACAACAGAGAATTCTACAGCGGACTGATAGGGCATTCCCTCTTTAGATTGAGGCTTCTGGCGTGACACAGCCGCTCGATGTACAGGTGGCTTTGGTAGGTGTAGTTAGGATTAGGACTTAAACTGTTCGCAGTCGCGATCAAGATCTAGGTTGATGCCTTCAGGCAGTTTGGTTTGGCAGAGCAATGATTGTGATAACTGTTCTTCTGTGAGATTTCTGACACCGCTCAAGTCAGTGTTACTCAGATTGGTGCTACTCAGATTGGTGCCTTTTAGATTGGCATTGATCGAAGCGTAGATGGCTTTTTCCGCAGCGCTGCTGCTTTGAGAAAGGGTGCCTAGATTGGTATTGCTTAACTTGGCAGTGCTCAAATCGGCACTGCTCAAGTTGGTATTGCTCAAATCGGCTCCAAATAGTCTGACACCACTCAGTTTGGAGTTTCTCAGGTCGGCATTGCTTAAATCGGCATTGCTCAGGTTAGCGTCGGACAGGTTGGCATCAATTAAGTCGGCATTGCTCAGGTTAGCGTCGGACAGGTCGGCATTGCTCAAATCAGCATTGCTCAGATCAGCTTCAGTAAGATCGGCGTGATTGAAAGAGGCATAACTAAAATCAGATTCATTGAGCCTGGTATAGCTAAAATCGGAAGCGCCGAAGTTAGTTCCATGAAGGTCAGCTCCAATGATGTCTCCTCCGCTGAATTTCGTGAAGGCAAGGTTAAGTCCTACAAGAAGTGACGATGATTCATCACTAGGCTTCAAATCTGCCTCCGGCTTATTGATAAGGTTTGATTCCTGTAAGAAACTGATTAGTATCCAATTTTTTTCTTGACTCAGCACTTTTATTGTTGAAGCTGTGATCGCTCTAGCTACACTACGAACCTCGCTATCTTCTGGCGAATTGCGTAGATTATCCGACAGCAACAGCTCTTTCATCTGCTCAAAGTAGCCAGTCAGTATTTCCTGTTCAGTGCGTTCATCTGCAATTCGTGCCTCTTGTTCATAGCGTTGAGTGGCAATCTGGGCCTCTTGTTCATAGCGCTCATCTGCAATTCTTGTTTGTCGTCTATTCGAATGAACCTCCAAGTAAAACGCGCCGAAGCTCAAAAATAGTGGCACTAGCAACAGCTCCATCCACGCCCAAGATGTCTTGCCAGAAACACCTTTTGCAACCCACTTAAAAGGATTTACTTTCGAACCTCACTACATTTCACGTAGGACAACAATACAGAATCAAACATATCGGAACCTATGGGGCTATTTCTACCACTCATAGGCTCATAAGCAGCCGCACTCCACTTGATAACCGGCTGAGGAGTAGGCTTGCTCACATTCTGGCGCGAGCTGTATCCGCTGTTGTATCTGTCTAGCGCGACCTTATTCTCAACCGTCCATTTTTCTTTAACCTTACCGGGTTTTACGCCTGTGCTTTGGCGCAGTAGCGAGTCTGTGATAAACAATTAATTGTTCGCTATCATCCTGACCGGCGTTGTATTCCTGCACAGCTTCGACTGAGCGGCGTAGCTTCTCAGCGTAGGCATCATGACGGCGATCGCTAACTGAGTTCTGCCGTCGTAGCATCTGAAGGCAGAACCAACGTTAACGGCTGGCTGGTAGCGCGGCTAGGGTCAGCGTAAGCAGGCGCTGTTGTGAGGTGGATGTGTGTTTGCGGTGATATAGCAAAGCCCGCTTAGCGTGGTTGCTGAGCAGGCTGAGGTGGGCTGAAGAAGCACTAAGCAGTGATGGTAGCGCCTGTGTGGCAACAAAGCCCCCCTTCAGCGAGCGGCTGAGAGGGGTAGAGGTGTGGTGGCTTCTTAACAAAGACTTTGCCAAGTCTTGGCAGAGTCTTCATTTCTTACAGTATTTAGACTTTGACGAAGGCTTAAAGCTAGGGGCAGCTATAGGCAACCAAGTAGCAGAAACTTGCGCTACTTATGACTTCCAGCCTTTTTAGGCTTGCAGCTATTTGAGTCGATCTCTGTCATACTGAGAATGCAAAACCAAAGCCGCACGGTGATCAGACCGCGCGGCTCTTGGATATCCGAGGATATTTTAGTTGATTCACTCTTATAGTAGCCTGTTTTGCTTGGTGAGCACACCCGGCGAACAAGCCGACGCGACAACTTCAGCAATTCCGCCCGCATTGCCCGCCGATCCATTTATTTCATCGCCACCCATAGCGACTGCTGACCCGGTTGCCCTTGCGTTGACTTTAATTGTTTTGGTTGGCCTATTAAAAAAGTAGCGCCGTCGCTATTTTCGATAAACCGTAGAAAACAAAAACCCCGGCCAATTCCTTTGAATGTGGCTGGGGCTTTACTGTGGTTGGGTGGTGGCTACCATCCGCGCAAAGGGTCTTTATTGAAGTCGTCTCGGTCGTCTTCGTATTCATTCGTGTCTTCCCTATTGGCTTCCTCATAGCCGACCTCAAAGCCATCGGCATAGCCCTTGTCATAGTTTTCGCTGTTAGCGCTTTCGTCGTAATATTCCTTGTAGCCAAGGTTGTCGGAGTCATCACCAGACCATTCGGTTTCACGGCCACTGTCTAGGCCATCACGAAAACCTGACTTGTATTCAGGCGTGTCGTGCGCAGGATTACCAGGGAAACTAATGTTTAAGTCTTCGGGCAGCGTGCTTTCATCTGCTGGAGGCCGATTCTGTGGCGGGAGCAGTATTGCTCTAGCTAATAGATAACTCAAGGTTCGCGGATAAAAAAGGGAGTTCGCAACAATTAGCCTGTCAGCGAGAGATAGACATCATCGTTGGTGTCCAATAACTGTAGTATGCGCTGTTGTAGCGCTGAGAGCGGTGAGAGAAAGTGCTGCCTAACTTGGTCAATGTCCATAATGGTGAGAGTAATCCCGCGAAAGGCTTTGAGCAGTAGTTCAGCGGTGGGCTGCGCGGTCGCTCGTTTGGGATTACCCGCATAGAGTCCCGGTAGCGTCTGTTGTTTTACCTGCAACTGAGTGCGCACCGAGAATTCGAGCAGGCACAGGATACGCAGGCCCAAACTCAATAGCCGAATCAACCCCTTGACGCGCTCGTCAGAGGCCAGATAGATAGGCCGCAACCCAAGTGCTTTACCCTTGTATCTGCCAAAGCCTTGTTCAATGAGATACTCATTGCGATAGCCGTAGACTGCTTCAGCGAGCGATAAGTCAAGGTCGTTGCTGACGTAGACTCGCCAACCCAGTAGCTGTATTGCTTGCTGGTAGGCTTCGTCATCTAGCGTTGGCTTCACCGTCACGGTTGTTTTTGTGATAATCCGAGCCGGTTTATCGCGGTAGGCGCGTTTATGCGTCGTTTCGGTGGCGGTTTCAAAGACGACTTGCACAAGGTCTTTGAGGCGATAGCGTTGAAGAATTCGGTGGGCCGCCGTTTTAGTTTCCTCGGGTGTGCGTCGTTTATGCCCACGGCCCGTCAGGTTCAGTTCATTCAATGCCTCGGTCGCCTTCTCGATGCGGTTGTCTAACCCCTTTCGTTGTCGCCCGGCGTACTTAAACGAATGCACCACAAACCACTGTTCTCGCCAGGTGAACGCGTCTGTCTCTGGCCTGACCAATTGCGGCATCGTGAAGCTAAACCCTTCAGCGATTAGCTCAGCCTCGGCAGGCGACTCGGCGGTTGCCGAGGCCTCACGACGGTTGTGGTCAGGTGTGGCGACGGGGGTAAGCGACTCCTCGCCTCGAAAGACAGGCGCGAGTAGTTCGGCTAAGTCGGCTTTGGAGACTTGCTTTTCAGGCAGCGGACACAGGTAGTAATTCTGACTTTGAGCGATGTAGCACCGCGTCTCTAGCGCCGCCATCTTACTGTCGCCCACATAGGTCAACCCGCTCGCCGCCAGGCTCTGTTGCACTTTCTTTATCTCTGGAACGTAGAGCGGGTCATCCGCCTGATTGCCACTAACGATGGTGGTGCTCACGGGCAGTCCTAGCGGATCTAAGGCCGCTTGCGATATCTTCACTTGCGGCAGGTCGGGGCGATAGTCTTTGCTGTGACCAAATTGAAATAGGTCTTCACCTTCGACCGTTCTGTATCCACTGCTAGTCGTCGTGTCTAGACGCACACACGATACTTGCAAGTCATACACCCGCACGGTATGACCGTTTAGGGCACCTTCAAACCTGTCCCAGTGTGCATCCTCCCCTAATCGGTCTAGTACGCGCTCTAAACGGTCATCACTAAAATCCAGGCTTCTCACCGTTGGCGATAGGCAGCGACCTAATGTGTGACTTAGGCCAGATGCCCACTCTTCTACCTGGTTGAGGCGATGGTCTCCTTGCGAGAGTATGTACGATAACCAGCCCACTAAAACTTGACCTAGACTTAGCCCTTGCCAGTTCCCATGCTGCTCAAAGTGCTTATCAGCTAGGCTACTCAGCTCAAGCTTCTCCATCTGATTGAGCAGTAGTGGGATATCATCGACTCGTTCGTTTGCGATTAGCTGCGCCATGGATGCCTTATCTTGTATGGGCTACCCTCTTATTATCGCAATTTACTTTTCCTCGGATTATTTCAGCGAACCGTGAGAGATAAAAAGGAGAGAGGAAGAAGGCTAGCCCTCCTAATCCCCAAAAGAAATCTGAGACTCTGCTGCCTTTGGGCTGTTTATTGTCTACCATTCATACTCTTCATAGGCTTGCTCGCTCCACTTTATAACCGACTGGGCATCAGGCTTGCCAACATTCTGTCGCGAACCGTAGCCGCTGTTATAGCTGTCTAGCGCGGCTTTGTTCTCGGTCATCCATGCTTGACCTTGCCGAGTTTAACGCCTGCAATTTGGCGCAGTAGCGAGCCGGTGATCGAGAATTGCTCGCTATCATCCAGGCCGGAGTTGTATTCCTGAATGGCTTCGACTGACCGGCGCAACTTCTCAGCATAGGCATCATGACGGCGATCGCCATTCAAAACATCGTTAGAAAAAGAGCGCCATTCAAAGCCGGGGGCTTTGTCGTCGGTCGCGGTGGCTTCGGCCTGGGTCGGTTCATTGTCAGCTTCGACGGTTTCATCCTTCGCAGTCGATTCCTGCAACCGTTTCAAATCAAACTCAGATTTCTGGCGTTTCTCACACTCGCGAGCCAAATAGATACCATATCTACAGAAAGTAAGGCATCTGTACCCTTTCTACTTATAAAAAATGACGTTGAAAAGCAGCGTCGAGGCGATTGCCTTTACTAGAGTTACAGCTTTGGCAAAGCGTATGAAAGTTGCTGAGGTCGTTACTGCCACCCAGAGCCAGCGGGATGATATGGTCAATGGTCAAGCTCTTGGTAGCGCCGCACTTTTGGCACTTGTGATGATCGCGCTCAAAAACATAGGCACGAGCCGCTGCCGGTATGCAAATTCGCTGGTTTTTTTGCGGTTTCATCAGGATAGATTCTGTATGCTTTAGGCTCAATACGCTAGTCTCGCAAAGCCGCCAACGGAGACCCATCTGATTCTAACGTAAGGCTTTCCTCAGCCTCGTCTTCGGACACATCGGGTTCAAATTCAACTACAACTTCGATACGTACCGTCATTGTCCCTGATCGCCATCCTTTTGAATCATCTGCGCGCAGCACACGGCAATCCATCTGTTGTACGATCCAATCTTCATCGCAACTGTTTCCGTCAAAATCTATCAGATGCAAAGAGCGCTTCAACAACTCTTCAGTAAGATATGTATTATTACTCATTACCCAAGAATCTTTGCAGGAAATAACGTCATCAGCGTCCAGAATTTCAGCATTGCTCATAGGTTGCTCATTCATTGTTTGTACTCTCAAAGCGTAGTCAGAACCGGTTGACGTAAACTTTCTAAAGCAGAGTTCTCACTAGCAGGCTCTTCTGGATCAGCGATTGCATCTTTTGGCACAAAAACAATCTGTAGACGAACTAAGCCTGACTGCCAACCAGAGGTTCTGCCCGTGGTTTGAAGCACCTCGCACTCAATGCCGCGATCCAGCCAAAAATACTTGCTGTAGGCTGCATCCTGAATACCCAGATTTGTACGTAGTCTGTCCTTAAATTCGTATATTAACTCGCATCCTGAACGCCATAGCTTGCCTACATTATCTTGAGTTTTCAGAAGATCTTTGTCTAAGGGCTGATAGCTCGTTTTCGCAGTTTCAGAAGCCGTTGTAAACTGTTCTGGTAAAAAGGCTAGGCAAACATTCGTCTGTCCCTCAATCCAGCCCAAGGAGCTATCATTCGCTTCAAGAAAGCTGACAGTAATTCCTCCATTCTGCCGGGGGGTAGTATCTATGCCAAAGTGCTGGTCAAACGCTAGATAACAGTCTTGCACTCTAAAGTTTTTCTTGCCGAATAAAGCTTGTTTAGTGTGGTACAAGCTCACAACATCGTCATCAGATAAAAGCTGGAATTCCTGATTTTTCATTTTTACGTTCTAAAAATTAGTTAAAGTTTTTTCTAATGGCTGTAGGCTGGTTCGCGGTTGGGAGCTGTACATGCAGGACCGAGTGATATTGTGGCTATTTTTGGGCGATCGCATCCCATCATCACCAAACAGCTATTAATATTGCCTACCGATTCGTTATACTGAGCGATGCTCTGCCCCAGCTCAGATAAAAGTCGCTGCTGATTTTGCAATTTCTCTTCAGCTTCTCTATGCAAAATCGCCGTCATATGATGACGCGCACGATCGTACTGTTCCAAAATGACAGCTACTTGCTGCTGAATGGCTGGCAGCAAGTGCGTATTGAGCGTTTGGTTAATCGTTTGCCGAAAGGTTCGCATCACGGTTTTAGATACCTTCTGCTCAAAATCCATTTTCAACAACTGCCGAATCGCAGGTTCAGCGTCGATCATGCTCTGATAATCGTAGCCCTGACATGCCTGCTGCAAGGTCTCTTGCAATTGAAACAATGAAGCCGTCTCTGCCGCAAAAAACTCTGGGCACTCGCGCACATAGCGATCGCACTCCGTCTGTGCTGCACTCATCAACACATGCAGCGTAGTCTGTTCAGTCTGAGCCAGCAACTGCTCAATGCCGCTATCATCTCCCAACATCCGCAGCAGTTGGTGGTAATAGTTCTGCTGCGGAATTTCAGCCCGCAACTGCTCAAACAACAATCGTCCTAACGATTGAGAAGCCTCTACCAGCTCATCTTCTAAGCCATTGGCCAAATAGTAAAACGCCTCGGCCAAAATCCCCAAAAGCGGCACTACCGAATTGCGCCGATGACTGCGCTGCGCCCGCTGATGCACCTCCCCCACCGAAAATGTTTGCAAAAGCTGATCGAGCGTCTGCACCATTGAGCGCTTTAAGGTCAGAAATTCTGCTTCAAAGACTTGATTCTGGTTGCTAGAAACCACCTGATTGATCTTCTCTTCTAAGTGCTGCTGAAACTGCTGAGCTACAGTTTTCATCTCTAGACCGAGCTGCCTAAACTCCTCATTTTTGAGCGCTTCGAGGTCAGTGGGCTGGCTTTTGAGCTGATCGTGCGCCGTCAACAGCGCTTGCCGAAGCTCGTTGCAAATCGGCTGCAAGTCATCTACCAAATTCATCAGCAACATGGGGCGCTTTTCTTCGAGCAAATAGCGACTGATTTCGGCTCTAAACCGCTCAATACCACTGTCAGCAATTAGCTGCTCCGTCAGGGCTGGCCCCTGCTCTGTCAAAATTCGCACATAATTCTGATTAGGCGTTTCGTAGCTACGCACATCAATGTGAAATCGCTCAACCGGCAATTTTCCCGAGCTTGCACAGTAGCGGTTAAACTCGTTGACAAATTGAGACGTATCTTCGCGGCCATCGGCACTCTGTAGCGAGTTGGCAAACAGCGAATCTAGGCCAAAGCGATCGCTCGCATTAGTTTGTCTGAGCTGACTACCCCAAAAACCCAGCAGCCCGCTAGTTTTGTACACTCGGTTCTTTGAGTCGTGAAATTGGCTGGCAATTAGCTGCTCTAGCCGCTGCCGGAGCTGTGTGTTGTACCAAGATTCGTCTATTCGGTTAAAGGCATAGAAAACGCGATCTCGGATACCCGGATTTCGCCGGATCTTCTCTAACAGTTCAGTTTCTTCGGTGGTCATATCCCCGGCTGAGGCCACTTTTAGCACACAAACTACGGCAGACGTTTCAGGATCTTGAATTTTGGCATAGGTCAGTTCAGCATCCTTTTTAACCGGCGCATCAATTCCCGGCGTATCGATCAAAACATTGCCATCTTGCAGCAGCCGATGATGGCAAAAATAATCAATTCGCTTGAGTACAGCGCTGTTGATGCCACGTCGCGCGTAACTGGCCGCTGCCTGCAAATCTCCAAAATTTAACTGCTCCATCGACCAGACGCGATTGCTATGCGCGTCAATTCGCGCTTGATTAGCCTGATAGCCCTGAGCCAAATACCGCAGCGCTGTGGCCTGCTTAGCCCACTCCGATTTGCTCTCTCCGCCCTCTGCTTGAATGATCGCCGTAGCTTGAGTTTCTAGTTCGCTCAAGGCTCTTGAGGTATCGAGCGGTGATCCTTCGACAAGATTTAGCCGCTGGCATAAGGCTGCGGCCTGCTCCCAAATATCTGCCTTCGACAAAAACGTCAGCACCACCCGTTCAGCGTCGGCCTCAGCATAGGCAATCCGGCATTCCGTACCAGTAGCATGACCCTCCGCGCTGTAGAGCAGCTCTCGCTCTAGCAACGCATTAATCAGCATCGACTTACCCGCGCTGAACGCGCCTGCAAAAACAATCTCAAAAACAGGGGCGATCGCTTTTTCTAAAGCAGCCTGCACGTGATGAGTCTCGATAGCTGCCAACTGCGGTTGATGTGACACAAGCTGCAAAAGCTGATCGACATCTGCTTGCAGATGCTGACATTGAGGGAGAGACTGCATCGTAAAAACGCTTAGATAGAGTACATTGCTGGCTCAGTGTAGACAAGCCACTGCCAAAAGCATCAAACAATAAAAGACAACATGTCCATCAAAAAGCCGCCTTGCAGCTAAGATGCAAGGCCAAGGGCATTTCATTCTAGATTCAGTTAGCGAATTTACAGGCTTGTAGCTATCGTAAACTCGTAGATTAAAAGCTTGAAGTCACGTATTCTCGTTAGTTCAAAAAAGCTATCATCTAAAATGAAACAGCCCTGGGTGTAGCAGTTTTTAGGAATGCCAGGGCGACGCCACCAGTCCGACCAACTCAACTGCTGATACTGGCGAAGCATGTGGGGTTGCTAAGGATGTGTGATCGCGCTGTCATCCACCGCCGCTCGGTAGTAAGCGGCGGTGGGTGGTTTAGGGGATGGTTACCAGTCATAGACACAATAGCCAATTCACTCCACTTGACGGCATCAGGATTCTTAGGGTCTAGCTCGCCTACATTCTGACGTGCGCTGTCCCTCTTGTTGTAGCTATCCAGCGCGTCTTTGTTCGCAGTTATTCGCTGTTTGACTTTACTAGTGGCCGCGCGTTCCTGTTCAGCACCGTAGTCAGCTCATCCTTCATGGCTTTGCAAACGCTCGATGGCTCTCAGATGGCTTGGAGCTTCGTCAGTTAACGACTTTGATTGGCACCACGATATCTGCCCGTTGCTCGCTTGCAGGCAACGACTGAAACAGAGATCTTTCCTACCTTGCATAGTGTGCAAGTCCTCGTCGCCAGGACTCGTAAGTTCAAGGGATTGCTCAAACGATTAGTCAAGCGGCGCAGCGCTATCGAGTCGGTCATTGGCCACCTCAGGCAAGACCACGCCCTAGAGCGCAATTATCTACAGGCTAGAGCGCAATTATCTACAGGGCAGCTCAGGTGACTGCATCAACGCAAGCTCTATCGTGCGGCTTCAACCTCCGCAAGCTCTATCGTGGCTTGCTCATGTGCTCGTCGTGATTTAGCGTTGGCGTAGCCTCTCTTTGAGGATCGCCTGCGGCTTGGCTGAGGTTTTCAAGGACGACTAGTGAGCCATGTTCTCCCTCTATGACGTCTAATCCAACGTTTTCAGTCAGCGGTTTCTGACACTTTAGCGACTTCAGTCAATCCGCTATTCAAAATTGTTAGATATCCTGCCACGCTATAGCTCCCAAATATGATCTGGATCACCAAGTGCTGCTTTCACAGTAGTCAGACAAGCAAGATCTTTGAAAGGGTTAGACTTAGCTAACTCCACGATTGCATGTAGTGCTAATCCAAGCTGTTGGTTATCGCCAGATAACATCGCGTGATCGACTGTTTGAAAAAGTAACTGAAAGTTGTTAGCACGCTCATCGAATGAACGATCTAGATACTCAACTACAAGGTCACGCTTTGCCCTAATTTCAGCAAGCGTGACCTTCTCCCAAGCCTCAATGTCACGGCGCTCTGTTTTGTTCTGTTCAGCGACTTTTAAATATTCAGTCCATGCTTGAACAACTTCATGTAAGCATTGGGCAGGACTGGTGAATGCTTCAACACCTCGCCTAAAATCTCCAGGAGACTTTCTGCTTGCCATATCTCTTCCCTCAGATAGTACCGTACTTTATCTTTATTGCGGCTGTATCCTGATTTAGGTTGCCCTCAGCATCTAGAACTGGAGTTTTCATGATTTCGGCCAGCGCTTTTATTAGAAGCGCAACTTGTTGAAACTTCTCTGCATCCCGTTCGCGTTCAAAGTGTTTCGCTTCTAACTCTGCTAAGCCCTCAATAGCTCTATCATTCAATGCTTTTATAAGATCTTTCAGCTCTGTAATCCGTCGTTGTACCTGCCCATGAAGGTTCTCAATGATATCAAGTCTTGCGATTTCCTTATCTGCTTGGGCTTCGTAATGAGACACCTGAGTTAATGCCTCTTCTCCTTGCCCACCTAAGACAAACCCACCAATCATTAAAGCTGGGCCTGCTGCAATTCCACCTAATACTAAGGTGCCTAATGCCATACCACCGCCGCCTACTGCTAGAGAACCTCCACCTAACCAGGCAAGAGTAGCACTCGAAGCAGCAGCACCACTGAGTCCGCCGATCGCCGCTCCAGTACTAGCTGTGCCAAAAAGACCCACAAGCGCTAATGTTCCTTGGCTCGCTGCATAAGCGGCCCCAACGGCTTTGAAACCTCCAGTTGCGAAACGCTTGGCCTCTAAGGATGCCGCTTTATATTCCCGGATTTTTTGAGGAGAAAAGCCTTCTACGCTCTCCAGAAAATCCATGTTACTCTGCGAAGCCCGCTGGCCAATTCTCTCAATTAAAGCAACGAAGCGTCCAATGGTTTGAAGCTTAACTTGAATTTGAGTCTGACCATATTCTTCAGCCAGTGCTTGGGTAGCTTGGAAGGTCTCTTTTACAGATTTTTCCTTTTCTTCACACCGCTTTTGAGCCGCCTTTCCGCGTTTCTTCGCTTTCTCCATTTTAGAGATACCATCTACTCCTGCTGCGACTCCAGCACCAGAAGTAATCAAAGCCGCAGCACCAAGAATGAGTGGAATAATGAAAATCATAAGGAATCTGCTAACTGTAAGGAATGAGCTACTTTAAGCAGACGGAATACAGAAGACTATCAGACAATTTCTGCCAACATAGCAATAGAAAGCGTCATACACCATCAGTAGGAACCCTTGGTGCCACAGGACATCTAGCGCCTGAACAACGTCGGTATCACTCTGCCGTTGAGATTTCACTTTTTGTTCTGACAGTGTGAGCTAGTGCTGTCTAGCCCAGATCTGTGCGCTTAAGCAACTCCCACAATAGCGGCCACGATACGCTCGTCCAGAGGCTTAAGATACTCTAGATCCACTCCAGTGAAGGCTTCTACTAGCCGGGACGTCTCAAACGGTTCATCGATCAGTGTTTGCCGGATATTCTTCAATCTTAAAGGCCCATGTTGCTGGCGCTGTCGGAGCAAGCATTCATACCAGATAGGTCGAATTAGGTCGAGCCAACGCTCGGCTAGACTACCTAGATCAACAGGTTCCTTTGAATCGGGTTCTAATAGCTTCAGGATCTGCCGAACGAAATCAGCTCGGTTCTGCTCGTTTGCAATTGTGGCTTTTTCTATATAGTCTCCTAAAACTATCTTCATCTCTTCCAACGCTCGTTGCTTCCGTCGAGGTAAAAGCAGCATTTCTGTTCGGTGAAGCTGCCCTAGAAAAGCTTCAAGGACGCTAGCAGCTCGCTCCAACTGGTCTGTCGGCAAGTCCATCGCATCTTCTGCCAGTAAGCTACGAAGTTGATGACTGACTTCTTCCAAGTCAGTCACGGGATCTGCTATCGGGCTATCCAGATAAACCCAGCGAGGCGCGCCCCATTCGGTTCCAGCAATCGCAAAAAAGACCCAAGGACGCCTAGCCGCTACGATACTAATGTTTTTGCGTTGCAGTGCTCTTACTGATGCAACCACTCGGGCCTCGCTCTCCTGCATCTGCACATAAGTATCTCGACTGACTAGGGCATCATCCCCTTCAATCAGCGATCGCACAGGCGTGAACACATCGAGGATATCGTCAGCGGGTGTCTCATTCTCATGGCCTTGCTCTAAACGAGCAATCGAGTCGGCTAGCTTTAGCTCTGCCGTCAGCAGCTCGTCCGGCAAAGGAATATTTGCCCCAAGCATTTCTGAAGAGAAGCGCATTCGCTCTACAAACTGCCTGTCTGAGGACAGAGTGAACTCCTCACTGTCCTTTGGGAAAAACACCTCAATTTGATCGTGAGGGCTGTCCATGCGATCAATGCGGCCAATCCTTTGCTCAGCAGTACGTACGACTGTGGGCATGTCAAGATTGACGACCGCTGAAGCCTGCTGAAGATTGATACCCTCCGACATCGCATCCGAGCAGAGTATGATTACACCTTTTTGCTTAGATCCTAGCTGACAGGCTTGGTTAGCCCGATCGCGGTCTTTTTTACTGCTGCCCGTTGCAATCAGCACTTCACACGGCTGGCGCTCTTTAATCCGGTCGCGAATGTCAGCCAGCGTAATCAGGTTTTTATCAAAAGCGATGACAATACTATGCTTTTTAAGTAGCTGTATGAGTTGCGTAGCTTTGGCGACTTCTCTGCCATCGGACATCTGACTAGCAAGCGCTGCTATTTGCTCGTAGAGACTGATTTCTTCCTGGCAGACTTGAGCATATTGTTCCGGGTCAGTTAACCACTCAGGCATATTAGAGGCCGCTAAACCCTGTTCTACAAGCTGGCCTGCGTTTTGCTGAAGCTTAGAGAGAATATCACCTGTTTCTTGAGACTTTACTTTAGTCGAGATTTCTCGCCAATCTTTAGCGTACTCTGTGCCCCTAATGAGTTCCATCAAACAGATTCGCGAGGATCTCAAACTTGCCATAACGTTATACATGGCTAAGGCTGCGGCACTTTTAAGACGGGATTCTACATACTGTTCGGGACTACCGCCATAACCAAAAATGCTCGGCATCTCAATGGGCTTTTGGAAATACTGTACGCCCTTTAGCAGCGTTGCTGTTTGCCGAATTTGTGCGGCAAGGCGACGATCCTGACGCGAAGCTGCATCCGTAGAATCACAGCGGTAGACCTTGGTAATGTGTTTTGGGTAGCGGCACAGCTTTCCGTGCTTATCTCTAAACGCCTCCGGCTCGCTCTCGATCATACGATTCAGCATGGTCTTGGTGCGCCGTACTGTAAATCGCTGGATTGCTCGTTGAATTTTCTCTCGCTCTATTTGAGTAAGATTTTCTTCTCCACGCCGCCGTCTAATCTGGCTAAGCGTTTCTAGAAGATCGTCATCAAAATTATCAGCACCCAGTAGATTAACAATGGCGATCAGGTCTCGCGGCCCTCGGTTGATAGGCGTAGCTGTGAAAAGCAGAACATGATCCGCAATATTATTGAATAGCTGCTTAGTGCGGTTGGAGTTGAGGTTTAAGAAGCGATGTGCTTCATCAACCGCGAGTACCTGCGCTCTGCGAATCAACCTCAGAACATCCTCTGTTTTGTCTCCCTTAGTTTGACTGAGGAGACCATGAGAACAGGTGTGCATACTCTGTCCGCAGCGGTCAGACTCCTTTTGCCAGGAGCCTTCAACACTAGGAGGACACAACAACACTGGGATCTCTTTTTTAATTCTTCCAGTACTCCACATTTTACGCACGATGCTGCGAATGAGGTGAGCGCCTGTCTTAGTCTTGCCAGAGCCTGTAGCATCAGCAAACAGAACACTGCCAACGTTCTCAATCACCCAGAGCGCATGGGCGATACCCTGCCGCTGAGAGGGCCAGAGGTCAGCTTCATCGCTATAGGACTGTTCTTGAATATAGCGCTTTACCCACTCGCCTTCTAGCAATTCGGAACAGACCCTACCCAGCGCTTCTTGCCAGGAGACAACGCTAAGAAGTAACTCCAACAGTTCAATCAGTCCCTTCCGATAGCCTCGCCCTAACGCCCAATAGCTCTCTGCCATTTGACAAGTTTCTTGATAGCGTTTGGCTTCGTCTTTGCGCTCATACCGGCAGTTGGCTTCAAGCTGTGATTCTAGACCAGAGTGACTGAAGTTACTGGAGCCACAGGTAATTGCTTCATCACCGCGAAAAATCTTGGCGTGAAGTGGGCGTGATTGATCGGAGAGACGCACTTCGACCTTTCCGCGACGGAGTAGGTCAATTGCCACAATGACTTTGGCGCAAAGGAAAATGGAAATTCCTCGTGTCTCTAGCCAGTAACGTTGAACTTCTGTCGCTAGATTATGCTCCTTCAGCCGCCAAGTCGTTCGCTGTGTGGGAGTCGGTTCATTTCCAATTAAAATCTGAATTGTTTCAAAGGCTTCCTCGTTAGCAACTATCTTCTGATGGCTAGCAGCTAAGAATTCGACGATCATACTCAACGACGTATAACCGCTGACAATTAACGGCTTGCGAGAATTAAGCAAGTCCTTAAAAATAAGTGGCCTGACAGTTCGCTTGTCGTAGTTATAGGGAAAGCGACCATGATCAGGTAAGTCTAGATCGGGCGATCGATGCCCTCTCTCAACTGAACGCAATAGATTTAGCTGTTCATCAGACGCCATTAGCTTTGCTTCCTTGTAAAATTTAGTCCCAGCCTTTTAGCCATAGCACGCCCTAAGCAACGATGCTTTCCGAAGTAATTCAAAGGCGCTAGGAGTTGCGTATCGACAAAAGGTAATCATACCGCCGGACAAAAGAAAACAACAACTCTGCTGTGTGCAAGTGGCACTATATTATTCCTTTTCTGTGTTGCAGTGAGGAAACAAGAACTAATTGCACGATAAAGTGTAGTGGGCTATCTCTTGAAAGGGAACAACATAGCGGTGCAAAACACTACCCGCGCTGCCTCTGGCAAGATCCGAAGGGGGATCGCTACCGGCTTTACTGACTAGCGGCTGATGCAATCAGAGTGTAATCAGTCGAGTAAGTGTATCCGGGTATATGTGTAGCAGTGTTCACGGATAGTAAGGAAATCGCTACCAGTCCGACCAGGCGCATCTGCTAACACTGGCAAGGCGTGAGTAGTTGGTTTGGTGATTAAGTGGTGAGCTATCTACCACTTAATCACCAGCAAGGTTGCTGATGGGATTGCTACCCGTCAGTCCGGGCACAATCGTCAGGAGCTGCTGAAGGACTTACGATAGTACTGCATTACTACTTTAGCGGTGAGGGTGATCGCGCTGAGGATTTGGGCAATCGCACCAGTGGCTGAAAAGCTGGCCTGGTTGCTGGCTGAAATGCGATCACCTGCGAACTGAGGTGATGGCGGCTGATGAGTGCCCGGTGGCGCTGCGAGCGGTTGGCGGTGAGGCTAAGGGCGTGTCCACAACTCGTAGGCTGGCTTATCTATACGAGTTGTGGACACGAGAATTCAACAGGGCACGGTGATGGGCGATCACACTGACATGAGAAAGCCGCCCTGGTAATGAGCAGCGCTCGGGCGGTAAATGCTGGTGGTGTAGGTGCTACCTATGTGACTATCCGTCTCACTCTATCAACAAGGTTTTCTGGCAGCGGCGTTACGGCCCATTCTGGCGTGATCCAAAATAAGCCATCCGTAGCAACAATGACATCGCCGGGGGGCAAACGAGGCGATGTCATCATTAGGGACTCTGTGACCAACTGAGCGCGTGATCGCAGATCTTAACCCGTCACTGGCTGACTGTCGGACTCTTATCTTTGTCTGTTAGCCAGCAAGGGCAACCGGCAAACATAACTAAGGGTATCGGTATCTGCCATATCGGCTCGATTGAAATAGCACCGTTGTTGATGGGTGTCGTAGCCTTCGTCTTTACCATAGGCTACTTCACTCCGCTTGATAGCCTCACGCGGATCGGGCTTGCCTGTGTTTTGGCACGGTGCAAACCCCATAGCTTTATCGTAAGCTTCTAGCTCAGTCGAGTTATGATATTCAGGCTTTGACCGTGCCCGATTTAGCTCTGAGGACTTGAGGCAGTAAGAAACGAAAAACCGCCCTAGGAGGAGCGGCTATGAGGTGCGTATGTCTGGCTCCTCACAATCGCGATTAGAATACTTGCTTAGGTCTTTGGGTAGTCTGGTTTCACAGATTAATGCCTCTGATAGCTGTTCTTCTGTGAGGTCTTTAGATCGGGTCAAGTCGGCACGGGTTAAGTCGACAAGAACCAAATATGCCTGACGGGGACGGGTTGATAAACCGGCACGGGTTGCACGACTTAAATCGGCGCGGGTTACACGACTTAAATCGGCACGGGTTACACGACTTAAATCGACCTGGTGTAGTGTGGCACGGGCTACATAACTTAAATCGGCACGGGTTACACGACTTAAATCGACCTGGTTTAATTTGGCACTGATTAAGTCGGTAGGGGTTAAGTTAGCAGGAATTAGATAGGCACGGTTTCGGTGGGCATAGTGCAGATCGACACCGCTCAGCTTAGCACCGCTTAGGTCGGCATTTTCCAAGTTAGCACCGCTTAGGTCGGCACCACTTAGGTCGGCACCGCTTAGGATGGCATGGGTTAGGTTTGTATAAACCAGCTTGGCACGAGTTAGGTTAGCAAGAAACAGGTCGGCATTTCTGAGATCAGCATTTCTGAGGTCGGCACGAACCAAGTCGGCGCGGATCAGTTTGGTAACAAACAATCTAGCGTTACTTAGGTTGGCATCACGTAGGTTAGCATCACTCAGCTTGGCCGAGAATAGGTTGGCACGGGTTAGGTTGGCACGGGTTAGGTTGGCACGGGTTAGGTTGGCACGGGTTAGGTTGGCACGAGTTAGGTTGGCACCGCTTAGGTTGGCACCGCTTAGGTTAACACCGCTTAGGTTAGCACCGCTTAGGTTAGCACCGCTTAGGTTAGCACCGCTTAGGTTAACGTTAGAGAGGCTGATCCGCAGTCTGGCAACAACGTCAGATTCTATTAGGAAGCGAATGACACTACTTTTACGTTCTGAGTCCTGTTCAAACCGCCTCAGAATAGACAGAGTTCTAGCTTGTATTACGTCAGTAGCGACTTCTAAAAGTTCTTCATGCTCTGTATTACGGGAAACTATAAATAATCCTTTAGCCCTTGCTGCCGTAGCATATTCCTTCTTTGTCGCGATTGCCATCAGATTCTTGTCAATCAAAAGCGCCGATACACGATCAAAGTAGAGCTGTAAGACTTCTTCTCGCGTTTCATCTGCGTCCTGTTCTCTCTGCTCTCTCGCTATCTTGTCAGCCTGTTCCTGTTGAGTTTTTTGAAACCAAGCACCTAAAATAGCTAAGACTAATGGGACAGCTACCACACCTAGCAGTTCCAGCGCGTCCCAAATTGATTTATTAGGCGCTACAACGGTAATACTCTCAGGCTGTCCTAACGGGGTATCTTTCTCTCTTTCAATCGTGACAATGGCAATCTCATCGTTTTTTATTCCCCAAAGTCCAGCTAAGAACTCGGTTTTGTAAATACCCCAGACAACTACGCCGCTGAGAATTACGGCAAAAGGCAAAGCCCACTGCCGTTTTTTAATTTGCTTCAATCGCTCTATGGATTGCTGCCGTAATCGTTCCAAGAGAAGGTGACCTTAACAGTTTCAGAAATCAAGGTCAACTATACAAGAAGCACGGTCGCAGCTTACTACTTGTAAGCACCATAGGCGACTTCACTCCAATTGATAGCCGGACGCGGATTAACCTTGCCTACATTTTGTCTAGCACTATAGCCTGCATTGTAGCCATCTAAAACGGCTTTATTCTCATCCATCCATTGCTTTGACCTTGCCGGGGGTAACAACTGTTAGCTGACGCAGCAGCGAGCCTATAATAGAGAATTGCTCGCTATCGTCTAAACCTGCGTTGTATTCCTGAATCGTCTCAACCGACCGACGCAACTTTTCAGCATAGTCATCATGGCTGGGATCGCCCTTCAACTCAGCATTGGGAACAGAGCGCTAATCGAACCCGGTTGAATCCTTAGCCTTGCTTGCGGTGGGTTCTATCTGCGCTGGCTGTTCGTCTACGGCGATCACCCCACTACTCAGCGTCCCTAATCATGTCGCGCAACTGAGCATCGACAGAGGCAGAGCTACACTCGTCGCTTGGAGGATTTGCGCTCAGCTTCTCATCCTCCAAGATGCCTACCTATAACAGACGATTCCCGTCACCGTCAGCAGCTTAGAAGTTCTCGTAATGAGCGGCAGTAACTGGGTGTCGTGTAGTAGCTGAAGCTCAGCAGAGCAGCCTATGCTCTAATTGTCTCTACCGTACAGACGACTTCTTACTTGTTTATCTTCTTAGGTTTAGCCTGGTACTTGGCATACGCATAGATTTATGGCTGAGCATAGAATATTTCTCTGACGCCAATTCATCTCTGTAAAGATCTGATAAGTAAGGAGGAGTGAAGTTTAGTGCTAGAGCGATACTCCCCATTACGAGAAAACCCAGGCTTACCCACAAGTGGTCGGGGTTTGAGCTTACAATCATGCCGACTAGAATGGCCCCACCTAAAAATCTGATTGAAGAACTAATTAATTTTGCTTGACTATTGGACATTCGATTAAATCTTTCAGCAGTAATGGTGAGGTCATTATTTCCTGCTCTCTAGCACAAGTGCCTCTGGCAGGCTAGTGTCATAGCAGCTGTTCCCCCGGCCTTCCTCCAACGCGCACGTCTTGTCGGCCCTTCGACAGGCGACATACAGCCCTTCGCCATTGCTCAATATGCTACCGACCTCTTTTTGCATGAAGGCATCCTCAGCTTCGTAGGGAACCAAGATACGCTTAAGTTCTTGGTAGGTGGCAGAGTTACTTCACGCCATCAGTGGTTACCATAGTGTTTACTCTTGCTCAAATTCGTAAGTTGTAAACTTGAGAGTAGAGCAATTCTCTGTAACAGTGCGAACAACTTCGTCAGTAGCACCTTCCGGAATGTCAGCTTGAATCTCAAGAGTGATATCAACTGTTGCTCCCTTAAGTGAGGTCAGATGCTGAATTATTTCATCTGCGATCGCAGATGCATCTCTATTGATCCTCAATGCATCTAAATCAACGCTGCCGTGAAAGCGTTTGAACACAACGGGTTTTGAAATAGGTATAGAAGGCGTTCCTCCTAAAGCGTATCCACCTGATCCATCCTTGACACTAGAAGTAGTTCCGTCCTCTGTAGGGATGGTTATGGTGCTAACTTTCGCTTTATCAGTGGAAATTGCAGCTCGTTCCTCAGCTAGCTGCTTCTGCGCTACGTCGAGCTTTACTAAGAGGCTTTGAGAGCTGAGAACAGGTGTTACTATCTCACCGACTTTCAGCCCAGAGTACTGTTCTTTGTTTTCATTCCAGCTTTCTGCATAACCAAATCGATCCGTTCCTGTAGTAGCTGCAACACCATCGCGAATAGCTGCTAACAAGACCGAGGAGTTCTTAAGCCGGGGAAGGTATAGGTATTGAGCCATGTACTCCCAGAGCTGCTTAAGATTAATATGTGTGCTGTCCTTCCATAAATAAGCGTCGAGAACATGGGAAGAAAGTAGACTTGCAGCATAAGTAGTAATGAGATGCTCTTCGTGAACGAGCTTCCGACTGGCGAGTACGACAGATGAGCCTTGTCCTTGGAGACGAATATCTTCCCAAGTAATACTATCTTGTGGATCAGGCTGAGTTGGGACAAGTAACCAGTGGTAAGTACTCCACAAGATATTTTTCACGTCTTGCTTTGAGCGATCTCGTTTGGTAGTTGCTTGACTACGCTGAAAGTTATCAAGATTAAGCGTTTGAGCCTTATCATCGCGCATGATAGACTCCCAGGCTAAGTATTGCGCGGTTGTTTGTTCTAAGTTTTCAAGCTTAGAAGTATCAGGTGCTAAGAAAACAAGCGTGTTTTTGTAGTAGCGAGGGCCAGTGCCTTTTTGAAAAGTAATATCGTCTATCCACTGCCTCGCTGGGCTGTTATCCGATCGCTTAATATGAGAGTGTTGCGGCCCTAATACAATTAGACGCACACCCTGGCTAACATCGTCCGGAATATCCATAGTAGACTCTGGCGCAATATGTACAGCGCAGAATTCTCCTCTTTGCTTTTCATTCTTTAAGCGGCAAACAATCTCTTCTCGCACTTTATAGCGACTGCTTGCCAAAAGCTGAGCTGCTCTGTCTTGTGCGGTTCGTGTGACATTGGGTTGAGTAGAGAGCCAATACCGATTGCTATCAAGATAGATGTAGGTAGCTTTGTCTGTCAGACGGCGAAGGGCATCACCGAAAACACCGACGGGTTCGCCGGGTTGTGCGCAGCCGAGCCTAATACGGTTATCATCTATGCCACGATTTGCTGCACCAAGAGTAGGTGCTGAGCCAAGGAAAATGGTGCGACTAACTCTGCGACAAGCAGAGTAACGTCCTAGATTTGGAATATTTCTATCAATCGCTAATGACAGAGAATTAGGGCCATCTACGTCTTTCTCTATGATAGGCACCCAATTTGCTTCTAGGTGTTGGGTTAACTCTGGCTGTACTCGTGGGTCATCAACGGGAACATGAGCGGGCAGAATAAGCAAGCTGCGATCTTCACCATCCCACAGAGAATGGATCACTTGTGCCATCAGACGCAGTACACCACGAGTACGTTGAAATTTTTCTAAGCTAGACCAGTCAGAATATAGCCGTTCAAACAGTTCTAGATGTATAGGATAGGCATTGTGCATCCGCCTTTCGTAGTCTGTTTCTTTACATTCGCTAGGAAACTCCGCAGACTGAGTGCGATACATCTCTGCAAAGGCTTTGATGGTAGTATCGCGGGCAACGAAAAGCTTGGTATCTGTAATAGGTTCAAACAAGCGACGACGAACAATCTCGAAACTTTCGTCAGCACTAGCAGGTCGCCAGGGTGATTCGACTCGGCCAATAGCGTTTTTGAGGCGTTCTGTTGCCTCATGGCCACGATCACCCCCTTGCTCAATTTCAGAAGCCGGAATACTCGCAACTAGCAGCGTATCTTGCGCATTTTTGGCAGATTCGCTGAGGGTTTGGGCGAAAGTAAATTGAGTATCAAAACTGCCACCAGGAAGTGCGTTTTCACCGTGGTCATGTAACTGACGCGCATAGGCCACCCACTCATCGATCAAAATGAGACAAGGAGAGTAGCGATTGAAGAGATCCTTCAAGGTATCGCCAGGGTTAGTAGACGTTTCATCCGCCTCGCGTATCATTTCGTAGGCATCTACGGCTTCTTCTAGTCCACCAGCGGAAAAGCCGAGCTGCCAAGCAATTTCGCCCCACAGGGTACGTACTATAACACCATCTACTTTTCGATCTGGTTGACCGGGGGCTATCTTGTTACCTACTAGCACAACAGTATTAACGTTCTGGGGCGGAGTTCTAACGCCTGCAACTTTGAACACTTCGTCTAAGCCAGGTAGATCTTTAGCAGAGAGACCAAAGCAAAGATGGTATAAGGCAAGCATGGCATGAGTTTTGCCACCGCCAAAGTTTGTTTGTAACTCGATAACAGGATCGCCACCTTTACCACTAAGACGTTTTAGAGCGTTAATAAGAAGTTGCTTAAGCCCTTCAGTAAGATAGGTGCGTTTGAAAAATTCGGTGGGGTCACGGTATTCGCTAGAGCATTCATCGTCCAGGTAAACTTGCCAAAGATCGGCAGCAAATTCAGCTTTTTGGTAGATGCCGGAGGCTACGTCGCGGTGTGGGGTGACGACTTCTCGCCAAGGCTTAAGTGTAGGATCGGGTTCACCTTCAGTAGGCGCAAGTGCGCGTTTGCGGGTTTCTCTGCGGGTTTGTTCTTCATAGCGCAGGCGGAGAAGTTCTTGTTTTTGCTTCTCGACAGTAGTGGCTTCTGGGGAGGCGATGGCACTGAGCAAACGGGCAGCGCTGTCAAGAGCTCGGTAGGTATCATCGCCAGACCACGTTTTAGTATGCGCCCAGTCATTGCGGGTGTTGCGCAGTTCGCTAACGAGGGTTCGTTCGGCTTGACCAAGGGTTCTTTTGAATACGTCGTTCCATTTCGTCCACATAGCAATCAGAACAGATGACAAATCTTCGTGAAGAATGTTCTCTACTTTTTTGCGCTTGCGCATGTAGTGTTCGGGCAGTGCGCCTGAGACGGCAGATGTCCAGTTATCACCATGAACAGCCTGCATCTCTTGCTTGAAGAATGGATACAGACCTTTGTGTAGGGCAGTGAGCGCACGACCGACACGCTCGTGATTAGTAATAGCCATAGAGATAAAAGTTTTGCTTAGAAATGGGGGGAAAGTTTAGGTAGCTTTATAGGTGAGCTGTCAATTGTGTTATTTGATTTATATAGACAGACTGGTTTGGTATGGTTCCGCTCGTTTTTGCTCGTTTGCGAGGCGAGAAATTTCAGGCCAAGCGATAACGAGACTATTATAGGCGAGGGCTTCTTTTGACCAGCCCTTTCTATCGCATAGGGTATACAAGCGGTAGGCGAGGTCGCGAGCGTTCTCACCTTTAGAACCTAGCTGGCTGAGTAGATGAGCTGAGCTGATTTCACCTTGAGTTTCCAATAGACGGATAAGGTGTTGGGTAGCTTCCCAATCGGGGGTGCGGTTGTCTTTATTGGGATCCCAGTTTTCGGGGAGATCACTACGGGAGAGAAGGCAGACCTTACCAGATTCGGCTTCTAGGATTCCTGCATTTACTAAGCCTTGGACACTGGTGTTTTTAGCCTTGGAAAGTGTTTCGGCTTCACCGTAGGGGGCTTTAGTAAACTGGTACTGTTCGTACCAAGTGAGTGCCCATCGGGTATCGGTGTCAAACTCGCCTTCTTGTTCGGTGAGATATTCATCAAGAATTTGATTGATGAGTTGAAGGGCTGTGCGGACACGCATGGGAGTCCCGTCAGATTCAAGGACAGCAGCATATTTAGAGAAAATGGCCATGCCAGGGCCAATACTTGCTTGGGCGAGGTCTACAGGAGCAATATTGCCTTGTTGAAGCGTTTTAAGTGCTTTAGGAAGTTTTTGCTTTAATTCGAGGAGGAATTGGCGGCGAGTGATCTTGGTTGCATCAGAAGTTCGGGAATTACAAACAAGGACTATTGAGGACGCGAGAGCATTAGTTCCAGTAGCAGTACTACGATTTACCATCTCCGTTCTTATTGGCCATGTTCCATTAACCATCAATCCAGCATCAATCATTCCAGTAAGCATGTTCTCCCATCCCGTGGAAGCAATCTTCTGAATACCCTGACTCTCACTATCCCTCTCCTCTTCAGACTGCTTAAATGCATAGTAAATGGTTAGAGGATATGCAGTACTAGAGATCTCTCGGATTTGACTAAAGGCTTGCTGAAAACTCCTCTCAAAATACTTCTGAGCTTCTTTTTTGCCTCCTTTAAACCTATATGGGACAACGACTAATTCGTTTTGCTTAGGTGTTACTAGTGTGCTAAATAAATCAGGGTACGTCTTTCTAAGATTTCTACGTAGCCAAACGTGGAAGAAATCCGCAACATCTGCATAGCCAATGTTGTCGTGATAGGGAGGGTCTGTTGAGATCAGGCTCTCTTCGCGTATAGGCTCAGACTGAGCTATGTCCAACTGTCTTACAATACTTTCACCTCTAGCTGGAAGTTTCAAGAGAACTCTAACAATCCAGTCTAAGTTCTTCTTCCAATTTCCTGATGAATCACTGAATGGGTTCGCCTCGGCAAAATCCCAAACCATCGGAATTGCTTGCATAGAAAAGACATGTCCGATACCCAGGTTCTTAGGATCAGAGCGCCATGTACAAATATTAGACCAATAATCTGCTGATCTACTGACTCCTATAGAAAGATAAGTTTGTATCGCTTTCGTATATTCTTCACAGGATGCCAAGAGGGTCTCCTGTTTACAGCAGTCACTCTTTATCTTACTTTCTAATTCGTTAACTAACTCTGAAAAGGTACTTAACGCAGTTAATTGTCTTCTCGTAAACAAATGATAAAAATGAGTTAGCCCATAGAGAGGAGTAAAAAGGGAGCGCTTGTCTACACCAAGTGGTACTTCTGGCTGCCAATTTGGTTCTAGGTCTGATTCATCTAGAAGATGTCCTGGTTCTAAGAAAATTCTTCTCCTATGTCCTTTTGCTACAGTTGCAATGTGTTGTTTTCCCATTCGACCTGAGACACCCTCGGACTTAATGTACGATTCCCCGGCTGGCTGTTTGCAAGCGAGGCAGATAAACTTGGCACCTCTTCCTATCTTGGGTGAGGGCGGTGGTGTCGCGTCATTTGTCTGAATATGAAACCTTATGGTGGGCAGTTGGCCAGAATAGTCAATCTGAGGCTCTAGCCAAGCTTTATTACCTCTCTTTGTAGATAAAGCAAAGGATTGTATCAAAGGCATCTGACACCCGCAAGCCGGATTCGGACATGTCACCGTTCTTGCCCATAACCAAGCAATTACCTTCGCCCTCCCACCACCATATTCTTCCGGCAATTCTACCTGCGGATACAAGTGCCCGATCCGCTTAAACGCCTCATCCCGCATCCATTGCCCGTAATACCTCACATCCTCTGCCAGTCCTTGCGCTCCACACCACTGCCCCATATCCAAAGTCTCCCGCGACTTTGAATTCACAGGCGGCATGTCCTTAAACTTCGGTGGGATCTCAATCAATGCCTTATTAATCAGAACCGCCACTGGGTTCAGATCACTCGCATGAGCTTCCAAACCCAGCCGCTGCGCCTCTAACGGAATCGAACCACCTCCGGCGAACGGATCATAAGCGGGCGGTGCATATTCAGAAATATACGCTCTCACCTTATTTGGAGCCTCTGGCGCTGCCTCCCCTCTTGACCAAGCCAAACACCGCGCAATTTCCTTTTGCGCTGCGACCAACACCGCCGCTTCGCCATAAGGTAGTTTCTGCCAAAGAAAGTACCGATGGACTAAGCTGAGATATCAATGTTCGTTTTATAAGGCTTAGTACCCTTGTCGCCACCTCGAAAACAGCCCAATCCGTTGAGCGAATCGCAAATAG